>WLWI01003996.1_pt1 | contig 12546 bp, 8 predicted proteins | sample 6701501 | NCBI WGS metagenome assembly WLWI01 (sample SAMN12718690, study PRJNA515312) | sponge metagenome | isolation source: marine sponge | host: Mycale hentscheli | place: New Zealand: South Island, Marlborough, Capsize Point | collected 2014-11-01
GAAATAAAGTCAAATACGGGCCGTTAGCTCAGTTGGTAGAGCAGTGGACTCTTAATCCATTTGTCGTAGGTTCGACCCCTACACGGCCCACCAATTAACTAGTCAGTCTGGTTCGGTATTCCCCTGGGGTAACTCCAACGGCGCGTTTAAACACTTTTGTAAAATGTGCTTGAGTGGAAAAACCGGTCATCATTGAAATTTCAATTAGTGTTTTTGATTTGTCACTCATTAATTGTTTTGCGCTGTCGAGTTTCTTGTTCGTAACATAACAGTGTGGTGATACTCCCAGAGTCGCTTTGAAAGCCCTGGCAAAATGGTATTCGCTCAAACAAGCTTGCGATGCGAGATCTTCAAGGCTAATGTTTTTGTTAAGATTTGCTTCGATGTAATCAATCACACGTTGTAATTTTTTTGGCGCAAGAGCACCGTTTACCTGTGCCAATCGTTTGTTGGATGGCAGCGTCGAATAATGTCTGGTTATATGAGCTGCCAGAGTTACGCGCATTGATTCTACTAACAGTGTTCCTGCTGCTGATTCTTCTTCCATCTCGGCTGCAATTGCAAGACCAATCTGTTCAATTAAAGGATCATGGAACCCGCCTTCGTAACGTAATTTAACTCGATCAGGATCAACATCCAAATCGTTAAGGGCGGCATTGATAAGGGGTGCTGCAGGGATATAGATATGAATACAATCTTCTATATCACCATAGATATGAATTTCATCTTCCTGGATACCAGCGGGACAAAGCCAGATGGTGCCAGGAACCGCCAGGGTATCCTGTACACGTCCGTCGCCACGACGTTTAACGCGTTGCCTGCCAGAGAGCATCATAGCGATCTCTGTTTCGGCGGGCTTGATGACGGGCAAATCGCCAGCTCGATGCTGCCAGCGCTCACTCAAGAGGGTAGGCCAGTTGCGATCCAGGCTGCTCGCCAGTCGTCTGCCGGTCGTATATTTTTGCTCACCGTGGCCGGTTAACATATGTAAGCACTCGTTTTGCAACAAAGTTTTCTCTCTCTACAGATTACGCGCATTCATCTTCTCCTATCGCTTGTAATCACGCGAGCAATCTTGACACTTTTAGCAAGAATGGGCAACGACATAGCAAGTTGATGCAATACGTCCACCCCTTTCAGAGCCCAGAATCTCCCTCATAAATAATTATTGCCCGAATATCCGCTAAAACCAGCACGGCCTAAACCGTGTTTAAGGTTGTGAATAAATGTAAGCGAAGACCTTTATGAGAGAAATTCAATATGCCCACTAAAACCGTCATTGGTGCCTGCCCCCATGATTGCCCTGATACCTGTTCAATGTTGTATGAGGTGGAAGAAGAGAAAGTGCTGTCGGTGCGAGGTAATCCCGACCATCCTTTTACCCGAGGGCGTCTTTGCGTGAAGGTAAATAATTACGAAGAACGTGTTCATAGTGCAGAACGAGTCTTATACCCGCTACGTCGTACTGGTACGAAAGGGGCCAGTGAGTTTGAACGTATTTCCTGGGAAGATGCTCTGAATGAAATAAGCTCTCATTGGCGGCAATTGATCAAAGAACACGGTGCGAAATCCATATTGCCCTATAGCTATTTGGGTACGCAGGGGATCTTAAATGGTCTCAGCGTTGGTGACCCCTTTTTTAACAAACTGGGATCAACGATTACCGAGCGCACCTTTTGTGATTCAGGTGCTAACACCGCTTACACCATGACACTCGGCCCGACAGCGGCAGTTGATCCAGAAAGTTTTGTGCATTCGAAATACATCATTCTTTGGGCTTGCAACACCCTCAGTACGAATTCCCACCACTGGCCATTTATCTTAAAGGCAAAGAAGAAAGGTGCAAAAGTCATAGTTATTGATCCCGTGCGGACACGGACAGCCGCACAGGCGGACTGGCATATTGCCATACGGCCTGGTACAGATGCGGCACTGGCTTTGGGCATGATGCATGTGATCATCGAAGAGGAACTGGTAGATACGGACTATGTTGAAAAGTACACCATCGGTTATGAAGAATTAAAGCAACGCGCTTCCACATATACACCGGAATACGTGGCTAACATAACAGGTATTCCCGCCGATGCTGTGTCTGAGTTGGCAAGAGCATATGCCACCACGCCACCAGCGGTTATCCGCATTGGCGTGGCCATCGAACGTCATGCAGGTGGAGGCCAAACAGTACGCGCGATTGCATGTTTGCCGGCTCTGATTGGTAGTTGGCGTCATGTCGGTGGTGGCTTGTTGCAACTACCACTTTGGGCTTTCCCGATTAACTGGGAGAAACTATTGCGATCGGATTTCATTGGAGAAGATGTGCGTGTTTTGAACCAGTGGAAATTGGGACAGGCATTGACGGGTGAGATGTCGCTGGACCCACCAATAAAGTCACTATTTGTTTACAACTCAAATCCGGCTGTAGTTGCGCCAGAGCAAGCAAAGATCATAGCCGGGCTCCAGCGAGAAGATTTGTTTACCGTCGTCAGTGAACAATTCATAACAGATACCGTCCGATATGCGGACATCGTATTGCCAGCTACAACTCAGGCAGAGCAAAAAGACATCATGTTTTCATGGGGGCATCTCTATCTGTCCTACAACAATCAGGCCATCAAGCCTCTGCAAGAAGCAGTATCAAATAGTGAACTATTTCGTCGTCTAGCCCGTGCTATGGAATTTGATGATGACTACTTTTATCGATCTGACGAGGAGATGATAGCCGATTCGATGTTGTGGGAAGCAGTTGCTCTTGAAGGGATCAGTATTGATTCTTTAATAGACTCGGGTTACGCACGTTTAAACCTACCTAAGGCTGATGATTATTTGCCCCATGCTGAAGGAAATTTTCCGACGCCTTCAGGTAAATGTGAATTTAAGTCCTCGTTAGCAGAAAACGGTGATTACGTATTAGCACTATTTCGACAGGGCTATGAAGGTCAGCAATCAGGTTTAGCGGTCGATCCTTTACCGAATTACATTCCTTCCCGTGAATCTGTGAATTCAAACGCCGAACTGGCGAAAGACTATCCATTATCTCTGGTATCACCCAAGAGCCATGCTTTTTTGAATTCCACTTACGCCAATTTAAATCATCAGCGAAGACGGTCTGGAGAACAAAGTGTGATGTTGCATCCTGATGATGCTTCGAAAAGAGGTATTGAGACTGGTCAGCTGGTCAATGTTCTCAGTCGTATTGGCGTCTTTACCGCGCATGCCGATGTAACAGATAAGACTATGCCAGGCGTAGTGGTTGCACCCATGGGATTCTGGATTGAGGGAAGCCAGAACAAAAGTACGGTACAGGCCGTAATGTCATCGGAATATGCCGATATGGGATCGGCTCCAACATTTTCTGACACCATTGTGGAAGTGAAATCAGCAGGCGAGATAGCGGAGGCATTTAGCTCATGAACGATCTGCAGGAGATACACAAAGTTATTCAACACTATATCGATGGCGCTCGTTCGGGCAAGAGTGATGATATGAAACCCGCTTTTCATAAAGATGCCACGCTTGCAGGTTACATCGGTGAAGACTTGTTTGCTGGGCCAATAAAAAATCTTTTTGACTGGAATGATAACAACGGACCGGCGACAGAATTGGAGGCAAAGATAGTCGTTATTGACCACGTTAAAAACATCGCAACAGTACGCCTGGATATCGATAACTGGAGTGGCCACAAATTCACCGATATGTTCACACTCCTCAAGTACGAGGGTGAATGGAAGATCATGAATAAGGTATTTCACCTACACACATGATCTTTACGAAGGAACAAATTAAAAAAAGACAGATTCAAATTAATTATTATCAATTTAGGGGAAGCAAATGAAATTATTGAAAATATTACAAAAAGCCATATTGTTATGTATAGCTTTTGGCATTGTTATGCCAATTTCGGTTTGGGCGCAACTTGAGGAAATTACAGTCACCGCGCAACGACGCGAAGAAAGCCTACAGGATACGCCAATCGCGGTTACCGCATTTACAGAACGTGATCTTCAAAACAAGGGGATCAGCGATATTTCACAGATTGCGGAATTTACCCCTAACATGACCTTCGATACAACCTCGATCATTAGCGGTAGTTCATCGGCTGCGGTGATTTTTATACGAGGTGTCGGTCAAAGTAATTTCCAGGTTACTAATGACCCGGGAGTAGGTACCTATGTTGACGGCGTTTATGTATCCAGTGCGATAGGTGGCGTTTTGGATGTTATTGATGTTGAGCGTGTTGAAGTACTTCGTGGGCCGCAGGGCACCTTATTCGGACGGAATACTATCGGCGGTGCGATTAATATTACCACCAAGAAGCCTTCAACGGAGGAGGGTGGCTCACTAGAGTTTACCTTGGGGAATCTGGATAAGATTGGTGTACGGGGCACCTGGGATCTGCCTATTTCAGACAATTTATTGACTAAATGGACAGTGGGTTACAAGCGGCGTAACGGTTATGTCGAGGTCAACGCACCTTTACTTTCCAATGCGAACAGTACAGGAAATTTCTCTGATGAACTAAATCGTAGTCTGGATGATCTGGGTGATGAAAATGAAGGTGCTGGCAGGGTTTCAATTTTATACGCACCATCAGATGACATTAGCGTTTCAATCGCTGCAGATGTGACGCGCTTAAGAGAAGCATCAGCAGCATCGTCATTGGCTGGCGTACAAACGCCAACCGCTGACGGTCTAGGAGCTTTGGTGGGGCTATATAATCTGCTTGATGCGCCAGTGGTTGATGTGCCGGGCCTCGGTACGGGCATTCTCTATGATGATCGTTTTGTTTCGACTAATCCTGAAAGCGAAACATTTAAAACTGGTCCTAATGGCACTGACGTTGATGGGCTTGGTGTATCGGCAATCATCGAATGGCATTTAACTGACGATATGACAGTAAAATCGATAAGTTCCTATCGAGAAACCAAGGCCGAATTTAACCGTGATCCTGATGGCTCTCCTTTGCAGTTTACTCATACCTTCAACGATTTTGAGCATGACCAGTTTTCACAGGAATTGCAGATTTTTGGAAACTCCTTCGACGCGAAACTGGATTGGATCGCGGGTGTTTACTACTTTACCGAGGAAGCGACGGACAATTTGCGTGCTCCTCTAGTGCCTAGTTTTGGTACAGTGGTTATTAATAGTGAGGTGGAAAACGATAGTATTGCCGTATTCGGTCAGGCAACCTGGCATCTGACAGATAGTTTGGGCGTAACCGCTGGTGTTCGTTATACTCGGGATAAGAAAGAGTTATTGCCAGATTTTTTCTATGATCCATTTGCCGGTGGTTTGTTCTATACAGCCGTAGGTGGAACACCAACAGTCGGTGATTTTGGTGATGGCATAGCTAGGACAGTGCCTTTCGATCTGGTAAAGGATACCTTTACAAAGACCACGCCACAGTTCGGGCTGGATTATCAGTGGAACGAAGATCTATTAACCTATTTTTCCTATTCACAAGGTTTCAAAAGCGGAGGTTTCAATGCCCGGACGACTGCGTTTAGACAATCGGTTCTTGGCTTTGGCCCTGAAACGCTCGAAACCTTCGAACTCGGTGCTAAATGGCAGGGATTTGATGATCGCCTACGATTGAACGCCGCCGTGTTTTATTCAAATTACAGCGACGTGCAGGTAACTGTAATCGATGATATCGCACCAGGCACACAAAACGGTGGTGAAGTGGAATTGAAAGGGCTTGAATTGGAGATGACCTTAGTGCCATCGGATCAGCTCCTAGTCAATTTTGCATTAGGTTATATTGACACTGAGTACACAAAACTTACTCCTCTGGCAGCATCTGTGAATCCCATATCGCAAATTCGTGACACAAATAAACTGGTGAACACACCGGATTTAAAAACGACATTGGCACTTGAATATACGATGCCATTAGCCTCATCAGAACTGGTTATAAGAGGAGACTGGACCTATACAGATGAGGTTTACAACGATGACATCAATAGTGATATCTTGAGAGCTGCGAGTAACAATATATTTAACGCACAGCTAGCCTATCAAATGGGCGATTATGAATTCGTATTGTGGGCTCAGAACCTGAGTGACGAACGCTTTGTCAATGCAGGAGATGCGAATTTCGTCATTGGATTCCTGGAAGCGAATTATAATTTACCAAGGACCTATGGTTTTACCGTACGACGGGAATTTTAAGGTCTTGAATGTCTACCTGATATTGCTGCAAATCGTTTGAAATTGGTAACCCTCCACCGTTATTTGGGGGAAGCTCAGGTGGAGTGGAGGAGGGTTACCTAAACAATTGTGGCATTAACATGAAGAATTGAATCGTCCTTTTTTAGTATAAAGATTAATTATTTCATCGGGCGAAAAACACCTTGGGTAAGACGTGAGTAGGTTAGCCCCGCATTCTTCCATCCAATTTTGAGCATTGATCCTTCTATCCATTTCCTCGTTTTCCCTAACAAATATAAACAGGCCAACCTACATCTATTAAGTGCTGTGAGTAACCTATTTCTCGCACATTTGTTTTGTCAAATGGGAAAGGTATAAATGAGAGAACCCGTGCAATTGGAAAAATTGAGATTTAGGGTAGTCAATTACTAGCTATGCGCTTCTGAACAACTCAAGTTATTGTTTCGCTCGGATAGATTAAATTCGCTAGAAGCTTCTACTATTTTCGATTCAAGAAAATTTGTTGAAGCAATTATACGAACCCCTTTCATGTTAGGAGGTATGTGCGAAAGTTTCAGAGTAGCCGAAATTGGCATAAGCATATGCAGAGCAACTTTTTCAGGTGGGTCGGCGACGAACTCGAAATCGTAAATTCCATTTAATTGGGTTTTGTTATCCCAGGGGATTATTTGACCATTACACCACCCTGGTGTTGAAACCTGACCTTCGACTGAAATAACTAACTCGAGGGGAAGCGATTTGAGGATCGTTAATTCGATTGAATCAATTTGATATATTTTCCGCGACATCTTCATCCCCCAACAGAGCTGTTTTCGATTTTAAAGCTTTTGTATAGATAAAGTGTTGCGACCCAGAATATTCTCTCATTTTTGATATAATTACCGGCGTTATTAATTCATATCAACTTATAAACAGTATACTTAGATATATTTTTAGGTGATATGTAAACTGGCTAAGTGGTGAGTTCAGGCTTTTAAGAAAATGCTATGTTTCTTCTTAAAATTAGAAGGTCGAAATTTCTAGTACTGGGAATTATTTACTATAACTTACGTTGAAAAACGTGTATTCATCGACTTCATCGCTTGTAGAGAACAAAACTCCACCCGCTTGAACAGAAAGAGTTTCTGTGACGGTAAATGTAATTTTCGCATCTATCACACCAATATTATCTTTAAGTTTGACTGTCGCGCCTGCGTTTTTTCCCTTCAAGAAAATTGTCCGGTATTCATCGGAGTCAGAGTTTATATACTGCGCCGCGATACTAAGTGTCATCTGGCCTGCGGGGTTTGAGCCCGTTTCCAGCTTTGCGGCTTCAGTAATTGGAAATGCAGCGTCAAACCCAATTCCAGCATATGCAGAATAACTGTAGTCTGTGCTGCCATCTGCATCTTCAGTTTCAAATAGCTTCACACCCACGTCATAGTTTAAAAAACAGCCAAATTGATTCTGTTTTTTTATTTTATTAAAACTGTCAAGTATACAAATATCTCCAAAAGTTAACTTTTTCAAATCAGCGGCAAACTTTATGTTTACTAACCCCCCAGTTGAGTCTAGTAAACTTGACTCTATAGTTTCTTCATCTATTTTTGATTCAACTTGCTTATTGGCGTACAAATAAAATGGGATGAATGTTTTACTACCAAGATGTAGGTTGTATTTAATTAAATTAGCTTTAAAAAGCGGCTTACCGTTTGCTATGGATTGGGTGAGTGCACCTAATCCTTCTAGCCCAACATCCTGACGTCCATTATTATATACGGCTTCATTTTGCAAGGCTTTCAATTTGTCGGAATCTTTTTTACTAAAAGATTCTCCACCTATATTTTTCTTGTTCATTAATATTTTTACTTCATTTATTTTTGTTCTTTCTATGTAATCTTCTGGGTAAAGTACAGAGGGCAAATTGCCTTCATAAGCTTGAGACCTTGATTGCCCAGGCTGAAGAGCATATGCCTCAAAAGAAATGATAATCATAAAGACGAGCACAATTGCATTTTTCATGGCGTAAATTCTCTCAATATAAAATGGAAGTAGATATGGAAAAGAAAACTGATTTTCACTTCCACCTATATCGTGTCGTCTATTGTTTTATTCTCCCACCTAAATGTAGAGCGCGGAATTGTTCTAGTAAGACTAGCAGGTAGCATTGAGAAGAGAAGGTTGGTAAATTCTTGAAACGGCTTGTGGGTTCGAGATCGGATGTTTATAGTCTATAGTTAGGGATATTTGAATTTCCTATTTCTTAGCTGTATTTAATCGTCTGAGTTGATGACTAGATAAAGCGAATTGCGATGATTATTGATTTAAGGGACGATTGCTGAGCTTTTCCCGAGTTCTATCATAAACTCGATTCCTAACTTAGCGAATCTTGCCACATGATTCCCACTCATATCCATATTGGACAACGTATCACTGCGTTTGTGAATGTTATGATTGAATTCTGAGAACTTGGCTTCAACGGGGTAAGTTGCCGGTACTCCCGTCCCTGTCCAGGCTATATGATCGGAGCAGGGGTAATCACACTCTGTTCCACCGTAGGTGATTTGGTGTTGTCCCTGGCCGTTGTATTCATCGATCAAGTCCATTACGAAATTGTTTAGATCGTTATTTGTATAGTTAGTAACGAAATACATATTCTTGGAAGAGCCGGCATAACCTGTCATGTCCATCTGCATTACCCCATTAACCTTCTTTCCGCTAGCCTTATATGCCTTTGCGATTTCACGTGATCCTAGTATCCCGACTTCTTCAGCAGAATAGGCCATAAACTGCAGTGTACGTTTTGGACGGAAATCACTTGCGATAAGTACTCGAAGCACTTCAGAAACGACGGCGATACCTGAGGCGTCATCGTCAGCTCCAGGGGCATCAGTTTGGTAATAGTGACTAATTGAGTCAAGATGTCCCCCAATCACAATATATTCGTCGGGAAACTCGTTCCCACGTATTGTCGCGATGACCGAGTTTTGGCGCCAGCAGTGTTGATATAGGATGACGGAATAATCGAGGCGACCATTGCCATAGCTCTCCCACTGGTCCTTAATTTTGAGTGCGGCGCTCACCCCTCCATCGCTTTGGTAGTAGCGTGTTTTCAACTCTTGTAGCTTGAGAATGGTAGCGTTGATTTCTTGATTGTTAACTTGATTTAAAGCAGGTATGACAGCTTTTTGTTGATCAATGGGAGGTAGGAGGAGCTTGGATTCAATCTTGTAATTAGGAGCGTAATATTTATTATTAGCTTCCGCCCAAGCCGCTTCGCGTGTAGGGTGTATAGTATAAGCGCCGCATTGATGGTGGTCTTTGTGAACTACCTGTTGTAGGAATTTCTCTATCGTTGGATGGATTCTTGCAACAGTGCGACCACCGATTGATTCGAATATGCTAAAAGCTGATTTGGCGCGATCCTTGGTTTCTAGTTTTGTCTCGAATGTCTCAGCTACATTATTATCGACCACAATCCAGCGAGAGTTATCTTGAGCAAGTAAATATTCGCTTGATATAAATATAATCAAGGTCGAATGGACAAGGGCTGTCAGTTTCATTTTGGGCATCATAAAGCTTGCCTAAGTTAAACTAATTGTCGTTCCAAAATATAGTCCAAGCTATTTAAACTAAACATGCTTGTCGGCACATATATAAATCATTATTGGAATTAATACATGTGCATTTGACAAGCATGTACAGAACGATAGCTCCAGTAGCGTATATTAGTTAATGAATTGTATTAGTGATGCACATGACCTGCATGAATAAATGCAGCTTCTTTTGTGGCCGAACTACCAACACTAGGTTGAGGATTTGCAGCAATCCTATCGGGAGGAAGATCTCCAAAGTGAATAAATATCTTTTGCTCATACAAATAGACATTAATTTTTTCTGTTTTACCACTTCTCCCAATTATCAACTCACCGCTTAGTCGTTCAGCTGCTCGCATATTACGAGGGTGCAATGCATCAGGGAGGCCGGGGCCACATTTACTTGTTATTGCGGCCAGTTTTTCACCAGGTTCATGGTACATTTTTAATTTGTGCCATTCTGGATAACCAAATCGATCATAAAAATCGTTTTCTTCGGGATCAACAAAAGTGAAATAATCTTTATCACCGCCCGTATTGTCGATGTCAACCATTCCAATTGAAACTGTAGCAAATTTTGGAATTTTAACTGAAGCACCACAAGACCTAATTGTTTGTTTTACTACAAAATCACTAGGACTCGCGTGAGTGCCAACGGGAAGTAAAAAACCCAAAAATAATAAAGTAGAAATTTTAGGAAATTGTCGAATACTCATTTTTAGTTCTCCTTTTTTGATTACATTAGATATTACTTACTACTATCCATCCTGCCCAATGTACAGGGTGACGCCAGCGATGGTTTTCTCTCAGTCTATTTTGCGCTTCACGAAGTGCATCCGCTGGCTGCAATTTAGAGTTGACCAAATTATTGTAGAACATGCTAATTAATTCTGCTGCTGATCGATCTGGAACATCCCAAAGCGATACAATCACAGCTCTTGCGCCCGCTGCGAGGAAAGCATTAGGGAAGCCCGAGTATCCCTCAAGTGTGGGATTCCGACCAAATGCAGTTTTGCAAGCACTTAGAACAACAATTGGAGATTTTTTCAGATGGAGGCTATGGACATCATTCATCGTAAAAAAACTATTGGGCAGTTTTTGGCCATTCCTGCCAGTATTCGAAAATGCGATACCAGATAATAGCGGTTGTTCTGAATTGAAAACACCATGTGCAGCAACATGAACTATATCGTAATGAGGTGCTAATCTAAGAAAAGTTTCGCGTGTAGCATCTGATCCTCGAAGTATTTCCTTTTCATTTTCAGCAAATAGTGCAGATATATTCTCAATTTCTGTAATTGATGCAGGTAGAGAACTATTTTCCTCACCAAAATACACAGGATCACCAAATAGAGTTATATTTTTGACTGTGCTTATTATTGCTTTTTTAGGTTGTAGTAATGACGAGATAGATGGAATTGAGGTGACCGATATATTTTCACCGAAAAAATTAGCAGTTGGTAATGAATGTAAGTCACCATCTGGTATTAAGTAAATATGTTTGATTCCTTTCAAATTATCGAAAGATACAATTAGCCTTTGAAGTTTAGATAGATGTGTCTTATATCTGCCGTTAAAATTTGACATTTCAGTGTGTAGTAACTGCGAAATCAAACTAATTTCACGAGCGTCCCCTAGCTGTTTCATTTCTATATGGTCCGAACTAATTACCCATAGTGCAGGCACTTGACCTCTTAACCAATATGACAAAACCACAGTATTTTCCGGCAAGTTTCTTTGAATAACATCCAAATTACTTTTGTCGAGATAAAGTTTTGGAACATCAGTCACACTTTTTTCCATTAAATCGTGTTCCAACATCGCTTTTTCCAAGGCTTTCTCTAAAGAAGTTCGTTGTTCATTGTCTACGATGAGTTTTCCCGCCAGCAAATGAGTAAAATAGCTTATTCTATCTCTTGCGTGTCTTAATCCAGGGTGGTTCTTAGCCACTGTAATCGCTGATAGATGATTACGCTGTAAACTAACCCTAAGTCCATCAACGAATCTGAGTAATCGTTCAGGAAAGTAGGAAGTGCTTTGTAGTGCCTCTGGAGAGTTTATAGATGTTATCCATAAAAGATCTGCGTGTAGCTCAAAAATGGCTGATTGTTTCTCCAACAGGCCATTTCTATACTCAATATTACCCACCGCAAATCGTTGTTGCCAGACCAAATTCACCGCGCGTTCAGAGTGAATAAGAGCTCTATCCAAATCATTTTGCAGTAAAGCTGATTTAGCGGCTAAATACTCTAGCCTTGCTTGTAATAGGGGTTGATGTGAGCCAGATAAAGTATCCCGAGCGGTACTGAGATACTCATCTACTATTGTCGAATTCTTAGTACTGCTGATTCTAGCTTCAGCCGAAACCAATAAACTATCCACATATTGCAAGACTTCACCACTTTTTGTTAAAAAATTTACTGCTCTGTCAGAATATTCAATCGCTAAATCAAAATCATCTTGACTAAGATAAGTTCTTGCAAGCGCAGTAAGAATAAAAGCTTGATCCTTAGTGTTGTCAAAGTGAGACAAAGAAGATTCAAGAATTTTGATGGCGTCTATTCGACTATTATTGGCGAGAGAGATATGCGCTTTAACAAGTGTTAACCTCATAAGAATGGCGCTTTCACTCACTAATTTATCATCGCTATCAAAGTTTGTGGAATAAGTCGATGCTCGTTCCAAATTACCACCCTCGAGATATGCTTGAGCTAGTCCGATTTTTGCTGACCACAAGTCAGTGGGTAGTGATAAATATTCCAGGGACGATGAAAATGCTTGTATTGCATCAAGCCAACGACCA
>WLWI01003997.1_pt1 | contig 12545 bp, 8 predicted proteins | sample 6701501 | NCBI WGS metagenome assembly WLWI01 (sample SAMN12718690, study PRJNA515312) | sponge metagenome | isolation source: marine sponge | host: Mycale hentscheli | place: New Zealand: South Island, Marlborough, Capsize Point | collected 2014-11-01
AATCAGATAATGAAAAATACACAAAAACTTGGTGATGAGTATTAAGCCATTAAACCTTACGTAAATAAATAAGGAGATATTTTGGCGTATCCACATATTAACAGTAGCGACAGTCTCCATCAAGATGGAGGTCAGGAACTATTTTCATACATACTTACACTACATGTATGACTATAACCATATATACTGAAATTTAAGATCCAAATTCTTGTAGTACTCGATTCTTTCTACCATATGATAACTTTTTAACTAATTCCAAATGTACCTCGTTAGCAGAACAAATTAATTCCTGCATAATTACACATGTTCAAGATTTTCTACATAAATATACATTTTCCCAGCTAAAGGTTTGCTATAAAACAAAAACCAACCACCTCATCCTAGTCAGTGTCTACATATACATAGGCTGGGAGGGTTGGCACTGAGAGAGCTCCGCCTCCACCCCAACTTTGATGGGTTTTGACAGAGTGTGTGCATCTGTGCAACCACTATTGACAAGTGTACCCAGAGAGAGTCACAAACAGTCACTTGCAGAGTGAGGTCAGGTGGCCTGCATGAATTTATTCACCCTCAGCCCCTGAGGGCTGTGAGCAGGAGGGTTATAGTAGTCAGGGATTCATACAGAGTTCTTCACTGGAGGGGGTGGGGAGATTTTGTAGAGTCACAAAATCCGTTTAGCCACCAAATGGTGACTTCATGACTATGAAACAGATGATTAGATGAAAACTTACATACAACAAACTATTACGAATTGCTATTAAACTAGACAGTCACCATTTTGAATAAGTGTTGGACATTTTTAAAGAAACGAGCAGTAGAGTAATTAAGTAATTAAGCTATAATTTTTTCACACTTATACTGATCTTTTTTTTTTTTTCCAGTCAGGGTAAAAAAATGTAGGGGGGGAGGGGGATCCCACAGTCTGTATGAAACCCTGGTAGTCGTCCTGTCTGTCTGTCTGTCTTTCTGTCTGTCTGTCACACTCTGATTAACTGACAACACTGTGATTTAGGCATGAACTTACTCAGAACAAAGATTTAATAAAACCTTTTATTGTGCTACTTTTTTTTTTAATTTCAGACTATTTTGAAAAAAATTTGAAGCTGTTGGCTCTGCTTAGGTACTCAGCTTTTGTGGGTAATGCCCCTATCATCATGTTATAATCCCGTGAGCAAATAATTTCTTTCCGCCCGCATCTACCGACTGCTGGAAGTGGAGTTTAGTGTTGAAAGTATATACTGGTGAGTGTCTCTGGCCTGTTCAACTTCTTCTCTTATGAAAATAGCGTTTACATGTGCTGTTTTCATTGCTCGAGCTACGTATATTAATACCTGAATAGAATGGCCCAAAAAAATTATTCTTTTTGTCCATGACAATTTTTGTGATTGCTAGCTAGTGTATAGTAGTGCTAGGGTTTGTACCTTTGGTACTTCGTACTAACTGTAGCACAAGTAGATAAACAACAACAACAACAACAAACAACAACAACAACCTGGGGCAGTAGTCAGCAGTAAAGTGGTGGTTCTTGTTCTATTGGTTGTCAGACACTAGTAAGCTCAGACTGACCTTGAGGATGATTCGAATGAGCCACTTCTGTTCCAGGGCACTGGTATTCCTCAGGAGCAGCTGCAGCGCTTTCTTCACCCCTGGTCTGTCTCTCTTGGTGTTGGAGTCCGCCAGGTCGTCAAGGTAACCATTCACTTCCGCCACTGTAAGTCTGAAGAAAAAAAATAAAATTAATTAATTAATCTTCATTTAAAAATTTTTTTTTTTTAAAAGTCATTCTATGGCAAAGTCAAACCCCCCCCCCCCCCCCCCCCCCCCCCCCCCCTCCTCACCAAATGACAATAACTAGCCTCTTTCATTAACTATACTAGGAGAACTGTAAATATCACACACACACACACACACATAAACACACACACATACACACACACAATGGTTGCACCATTAGCTTTTTAAAATCCAGATTTTATTCTTGCACGAGACAAGAAATTGGATTAAAGAGAAAACTAGCAATTATTCTATTCCCTATGTTATTTTAACCAAGCAGAGACCAGGTGTTAGTTTGAGGATATCGCCAGGCGTTACTTTAGACTTTGACACACTTCCAGTGTCACATCCAACAATTAGAACATGTCAGTGTAAAGAGAAGATCAAAACAAATACGCATAAAGTGTACAAACTTCATAAATCTCATGACAAAAACAATTTAGGTGTTACAGTTGACTGGAGTCGTTAAACAAAAAATCACACAAACTGATGTTATCCCCCCCCCCCCCAACCTCTAGTGAGCTATCCAGAACATAAAACAAACAACCATTCTTGAAGAGAATAATCAAAACACAGATCAGTTTTCCAAGAGAAAAGAATGGCTTGGGTTGGTTGAAAGTGTTCATTCCAGGCAAATTGAAAACTCGTGATTAGACGAAGTGAAAAACACTGACTGAGCAGTCTATTCCACAAGTAAGTAACCACCACATACATCAACCGGAACTTGTAGACTTAAAAATAGAAACTGGTACGACATATTCAAGGGAAAGACCACTTCCTTTGAACTACATCAGCCGCTAGTGAATTCATCCCAGGGCAATACTAATACATAGCAAACTGAAAGCTAAAAAAACAACAGCAAACAACTATTGCTACATATTAAATGTACACACTCTTTGGTTGGGCAAGTATACAAAAAACAAAAAAAACAAAAAAAAAAACGGACAAAAAAAAGAAATAGCACGTCAGTGGTAATGTTCTCAACATAAACAAAACTTGAAAGAATGAAAGAAAACCCCTGATAATAGACTTGTTAGCAAGAGTAACCTGATAATCTAAACAAACGTATTTGCTAACATTGAACTGCATTTTCAACCACTTCTTGTATGTAAAAAACAACAACAACAACAACCTAAATAAATAAACTTCACGGGTATCAGTATCAACTTAATTTATGTATAGAACGTAAGTACATAGATGGGTACATTAGCACCCAGTATACCAGGGCTAAGTTACAAACACTTCTGGTCTACAGTCCATTTACTCTTCTCATTGAAATTGCACTCATTGGCAAGCTATCATTATGTACTGTGACTTAACCGTTCAAGTCAATCTCAAATTTTTGAAATAGCGCTGGTAAATAGAATAGTCCAGCAGCCACGCCCCTAGCCTTTCAATGTCCCAGCACACTCACCAGTTACCCTAAACACATTTCTCTATGTACTTATACAAGTGAATTCCTTGCAGTAATTCCTATTCTTGCACACATTACAGCAAGTGGCAAGACAGAACACTTCCATGTTGTCATGTCGCCTCTTCCTTTCCTCCTCCCCATACAAACATAGGTGACCACCACAAGGGGTCAAGAGCACAGCTTAATCAGTTCGTCCGAGTCTCATAATCACAGAATTACCTGATCTAGTACTAGCTGAACTCCAACAGACTTGACTGTATAGCTACTATGACACTAACATCAGGTTGGGACCAGTGCTTTACGCCCACCACCCGCCCACACCCCTGCTTCATCCGAGCGGCAAGATCGCACTTACAATGATGACATCATCTGCGAGGAAACCCAGTTCTTCCTCCGCACCGTCCTTGTTGGGTGACTGCATGTGAGGGTTGTAACAGGCCAGGGCTCGGTAGAATCTAGCTGCATCTGAATCACATGCATGTCACATGCAAACACATTAACACAAGTAATTGTTAGAACCACCAATAATATTTGTAGTAAATAAATCTATAACCATAGTCACCGTTATATTTTTAAACTCTGAGTGCACAGTGCAGGGGCAAAAAATTGCTTGGGAAAAAAAAGCAAATGAACAAACAATAGTCTTTCGACAGTCAATGTTTCTTGTAATTTTGATTGCTTGAAATTAGACTCGTTGCTCCTAAACTGGTGACAAGACCTACATGAGATTATATAGGTTCACCTCCAAGTGTTGTGTCCATATTTAACCCCCAATATTCAAACCAACCTGAAGTTACTAAGTTAGAAAGAAGCCTTCTTCCAATTGTGTGTGCTATTTTGACTACAGCTCTGTCAGAGATGCCCAACAGTTCAAAGCTAATATCTTTAATACTAGTCACTTGGAGGGAGTTTTGTTTTTAGAGCTTTACGAGTTCAATCTGGAAGAACATTAACCACTTGAGTAAAACAGTACTTCCTTCAAGCAGCCACAAATCTTGGCCACATGAGATTCGAAGCTTTTGTCAGTGCCACTACGCCAAAACGGCACCAAGGATGATAACATTTAATCCACCCTTTACCAAAACTAGATCCCACACAGCCACAAATTGGATCACCGTTTACCAACTCTTGCAGTGAAGACTAACCATAATTGCCATTATGAGGCTCCTCTCTGTCATCCTCAAGTCCATTGGTCTCCACGGTAATAATCTCCACATCACTGACAACCCCCTCCTTCATTTTCTTCCCATTCATCTCCCTCATGGAATCAAAACCTCCCACTTTGTCCTCTTCCTCCTCAGAACTGCTCATTGAACCTCCCGAACTAGCAGCTTCTGACCCCTCCCTTTCAAAAACATGGAGGAGGTCATCCTTGGACACCACCACAGGCTGGGACGGAGCCGACATGTAATTGTTTGACCGTGTGTGCACAGTCAGCAAGACGACTTTGTCCTTCAGCAACTTCGATCTAAACTTTTTGACATCGTTGTGAAAGATCTGCGCACAGACGGCCGTGACCGGAGCATTGTTGGCTGCCAGTTCAACAACTGGGTTCTTGTTGAGGCAGACAATGTAGCCGCTGATCGGGTTGCCTTCCTTCAGGGGCTGGCTGGGCGTCCACTGGACCATCAGGCAGGGGGGAGCGGATGAACGGGTAGCCATGACGTTAGTGGGAGATTCAGGATACTCTGTAAGAAGAAGAAAAAAGGGAAACTAAAATGGGATAGGGAGTGGGGGGAGGGGGGGGAGGGGGTGTTAGGAGCACAGAGAGTGTATAAGTACAGTGAGAGCAAGAAAGAGGGAGGAAACAAACTCTATTACTGGATTATAGGTTAGATGGTGACACTCACGAGGGTTCAAGACGATGAGCTTCTGAGGGTCTGCGGACTCTCCTTCATCTGTGGCTGTGCGTACGGAGATCTTTACAAGCTGGACGCAGAGAAATAATATAATGTTACTATCGTTATTTATTTATATTGTATATAATGCATTATAGTTGACCTCTGAAGAGGACTTCGGCAAGAAGTCGAAATGTCAGGTTAAGTATTAATTAACAATATGGGCTGTTAGAACGAGAAAAGTTTGCTATTATATCATATTATGACTGAATGAATGAATGTATATAAGTAGTGTATGTTCATGTATGTACAGTATACATCTACACACACATATACTATTCTAGCATGACAACCCTGTACCTGTTTCCTGGGTATCCCAGTGAGGAGCACACTAGTTTGGTCAGAACCTCCCACATCAGAGTTAAACTCTCCATTCACGTAAATATTGTACCCCGTCACGCCCTCAGGGCGGGGGGAGGGCACCTCCCACTTGATGGCCACACTGTACTGGTCTCCCTCCACAAACTGTCGCTCCAGACTGAGACCTGTTGGCGATGGTATGCCACTCCCACCTCCGGAGGAGGGCTCATCTACTTCCTGTATGTCATGAAGGTGTGCCGACTTTGAGGGCGGCTTGTGGGCTTCTAAAAGTTAGGGAGGAAATAAGAATAAAGTGAGACCTGAGCACAACAACTGGTCCCATCCTCAAACAAATAAAAACAAGCAAAAAATTGATTCAGCAGATCCGAAATATCCCGTTCACTGTTTCAGCAAAAGTGATTGGACGAGGTATGACAACTACAGCTTAGCCCAAGATGAATAGGTAAGGTGTATTCACATACATAAACCACAAAGAACAAAAATCCTCAAAATAGTGATCCTTTCCTAACCTATGCAGTACCAATGAACCATCATACCCTGTGACATACATGAGAAAAATACATCACACACACACATAGAGAAGATAATGTCTCCTGAACACCAAATACACAAAGCTTCCAAAAAAAAAAAAAAAATTAAATAGTGACAAGGATGTCATCAAAAGTCTCTCCAAGAAACCCCAAGTCTAAACTAACATTTTGGTTCTTATTGATCACTCACTAATAGACTTTACACCTTGCTAGACCATTACAAAGTTTCTTTCTACTACCAGCCTTTGAAAAGCTCCTAAAACAACTTTCCGTTCAACCCAGCTTCTCACCTTCCTCATCCATCACACGGTCTATAAAATTGGAAGGCACCATGCCACTCTTGCCGGAGAGAAGCTGTCCGTGGTAGAACCCGTCGTTGTCCATCTCCCCAAAGACATACAGGTAGTCCCCGGCCATGAGGGGCAGCTCCAGGTCATAGTTTTCGTTGGGGCTCATCTCCGAGGGGATATACGTATACTTGGCGATGTATATCCCCACTTTGTCCCCGTCAGAGAGCGTCGGGCTGCCTTCAGATTCAGGAGGAGGTTCATAGGGAGCTGAAATAATAAAAATGAACAAGTTGCATGTAATTAGAAATGTACATACTCAGTAAAAGTAATTTCAGCCATTCCCAACTTAAAAAAATAATAGCAGGACTTTGTCAAGAAGTTGAAACGACAAGTTTCAAATTGAATAACAACAACTGGTTTTATAAACTTCTAACATATGAATACACCTATTGTAAAACATATTCAACGGTTTATGTATAATAGGCTGTATAAAGAAATCATGTAATGCAGTATTGATTCAAAATGCACTCGTGTAAGGTATGCATGTATATATGTATAAATTAAGCCTCCATAATGATAAGGTATGTAGCTGCTACTAATACGTACAACTTGCTACAAGATGCTTCTAAAAGCATGTGCCAACAATGTGAGCAAAGCATGTCATGCTAACTGCGCAACTTTGTCACACACAACCAGCAAACAGATTCAGCTGCATTTACCGCACAAACCAGTAGAACAAAACGAGACTCTATCACTTTTAATCCAATAAAAATGAAGTAACATTACATTATTGAATTAAGCATTTCCTCCTGCTCTGCCATAGCCCTATCAGTGACTGCAATAAGTGTCATGTCAACTGCAATGACCCACAACATGCAGTTGAGGCTTTGAATCGATAGTGCTCTGTAACCAATAGCACACATCTGCTCGAGGGTCACGGCTATATTCAGCCAGTGTTGTTGAGAAAAAGAAACTAAACATTGAGAAACTGTCTGGGCAGCTTCTAAAGCATGTGCCAACAATGTGAGCAAAGTATGTCATGCTAACTGGCGCAACTTTGTCACACAACCAGCAAACAGATTCAGCTGCATTTTTACCATACCCTTTTATGTTACAGAACAGTAGCACCACTGAAGCTGAACAGGACAACAGTGAAGCAGCAGCAATTGGGACAAGTATTTTCCTTAGTTTTCCATTTATTTTCTCCTTTACTTACTCTACTCCCCACATCCCTCACTCTTTAGGTGAGGCAGAGAACTCATATAAAAACCCCTAGTTGTTCACACACACACACACACATAACAGGAAACCTCCATACCTTTAACCTCAGAAGAAGGTGGGAGTTCTTCATCGGAAACGTATGAGTAGTGACTGCTTTCGTTAGTCGTGTCCTGACCATCGTCATGGTTAGCTCCGCCCCCAGATAGCAACCTGTTCAGCTGTGCCTGTCCATCCTCTTCTTCAGTCCCACCAGAAGCGCCTTCCTGTCCTCCGGCACCTGCATTAGCTTGAGCTTGGTCAGTTCCCCTCAACGAACTCCCACTTTCTGCCTCTGCTCTCTTGGCATTATCTTCCCACGCCACTGTGGGCCTGGGAGGTTCGCCTTCTTCTTTCAACTTATGAGGCGAAGAGTCCATTTCCAGATCGGTGATGCTGTCCATGATGGGTTCACTAAACCCCGCCCCTTCACTGCTGTCCCCGGACTCAGTGAAGTCAAACCCAGCTGCTTTCATCTCGTGGTCCAGACTGGAATCTTGCAGCTCTCCGGAACTGGTTTTGGGGCTAAGGGACCTCAGGGAGCGTCGTTTGGGACTTCTGATGCGCTCTTTTGAAGTGGAGTGCTTTAAGACTGACCCAATGTTGGCTCTGGCATAGGACAGCGCTGCTGCGGAAGTGGGCGTGGAAAAGCTCGCATTAACCTCCGTTGCGAGCGGCAGGGATTGGGTAAGCTGCTGCAGACTCGCATGAACGGGTGGGTGGTCCTGATTTGTCTCGGACGGAACAGATGATAGGGACTGGGTTCTGTGTGCCTTGGTAGTGACAGCATCCTGGCCGCTAGCCCTGGGCAAGTCTACTTGAGTTCCCATACTATGGGAGGAGTTTGTGTGGGCCAACACCTCCAATTCCTCCCTGGCCTTATCCAAGGCCGACTGAAGACTGGAATTCTGCTGGTCTTTCTCTTTACACTTGAACTCTGTTTGTTCCAACTTGTCCTAAAAATAGCAGTACAAAAACAACAACAACCAAAAAAAAACAAAAAAAAAAACATGAAGATGTATGTACCAATAAAAAGGGGACAACAGGACTCAAACATTCAGTATTTATCAACGAACACCTGCTTTTAATGTATTTGTGCTTGAATCCACTGCACAATGTCTAATCTCTCTCTCTCACACACACTATTAGAATTAAGTCCAAACTACATGTACACAAGCCACATACGATTTGTAACTATGTTTACTGATGGCAGCAACTCAACTATCCATAACATCCAACAGGCTCGTTCTAGTTATGTGTGATGCATTACTGGCATCTATGTACATTTCACTCTGGGAAGTCTGTCTGTCCCAACACAACACAAAACACACTAATAAATTACAGAACATAAAATACAAAACCAAAAACAGATTAGCCCCATCACTAAGGAAGTGTTCTGAGTCCAGGAAATGTATTCACAACTAACCCCCTTCCCTCCCATCCACACACTCACGCACAACACACACACTCACACACACAAACATCTTTGAACTCTTTCTCATACAGACACACACTTATTCACATACCTGAAGTGTACTGATGATGACCTGGTGGCCAGTGACTTGATTGGATGTCTCTGCCATCTCCTACACACACACACATACAAACAACACCCACACACATACACACCACACACAAAGCAGAATTAACATACTTAAAAAGAGGTAAAGGCCAAATTTAAAAACAATATTGCATTGTTTTGGGAGACAGACCAGCCGTAAAAAAAAAGAGTCTTGCAACAATTCTAGCACCAATTAACAACTGAATAGGATTCGCCTGATGAGTCAAAACAACAGGAGGCGGAGTTCAATAAATTATAGTCCCTCAGAGCTGAGACGTACTGCTCATATATTTCTCCCGAGAATGACTTGCAGTTCTAATGAATGTTGATACTACAACATCTATTCCAGGCACAATCCTCACTCACCCTCTTCTGCACCACCAGTCTCTCGTCTTTCAATCTCAGCTCGTCCTTCAGCCTTGCCACCTCCTTCTCGAGTTCCGCCACGGAGTCCTGCGATCCTTGCAGCTCATTGACGGCCATGTTGGATATCAGCAAGTCTTGCCTGAGTTTGTGGCTCGTCTGCTCGAGCTTGGAGTTGCTGTCCTCCAACTGGTCCACTGTCTCCTGGAGCTCTCTGTTCTTGGCCTCCAGCTACACGAGACAGGTAACATAAGTATGTGTGTGTGTGTGTGTGTGTGTGTGATGGGGCATATAATAAGGCATTAATAACTTTACGAATGAATAAATATGAAGTTCTTCCTTACAAACCATAACATTATGAACCACAGTGCCCCCCCCCCACCCCCGTGTTCAAGCATGCCCCTAACTATTAGCTCATCTAATTAATAAGAGCAAGTCAGTAATTCACATCATTACTTATGAGTTTAACATGTAAAGACCGGCTCACCTGAGCAGCTGAACGGGAGAGTTCCGTTAGTCTCTCATTGTCAGACGACAGCCGCTGATTCTCCTGCTCCAGTACGGCTATTCTGGAAGAAGCTTCTTCTTCGGAGATGCCCGTGGTGACGACAGGAGGGGACTCCTTGAGAGAGGCCACCTGAAGCTGCAGGGACTGCAGCTCTCCCCTCAGGCTATCGTTCTCTGAGGCAAGCTCTTCCATCTTCTTGGAGTCAGTAGCACTAAGGTCTCTGTGAGACAGGTTCTCCGTGTCCACGACGTCCGGGAGCCGCTACCATAACAACAAAACAACGGGTGGTAAAACAACAAGTAAAGGAGTTAGATGGGAGGAGGAGAGAGAGAGAGAGAGAGATGGAAATAAACAACTTCACCAAAAGGACAAAACTGAAAGAAAAAAAAGATACACATAAAATTAGGGTCCAAAGTAAAGAAAAACAACCCACTGAAGAGAAGGCAGGTGTGAGGTTTTAGGGAGAAGAAACCAGAAACAAAATGGCAGAGAGAGATGAAGAGAGAAGTTAGCTGGGCTGCATCACAACCAAGGTATGCAGTTGTGTTTACATCACTGGCCAGTAATTAGAGAGGACATACCCACGCTTCCTGTCTCAGATACTTAAAATTGTGACAAAAAAGTGATACGGCATTAGAAGGCAATATGACTTTCTTATGGTATCCCTTACCCACTCATTAATCCACCCCACCAACAAATGGCCTATTTATGTGAGTCCCAACCACACCCACTTCCTTGCCCACCCACATGCCCTCACCGAGTATAGCTTGGCCATGACCCTCTCCATCTGAAGTCTGTCCATGGCCATCAATTTAATCTTCTTCTCTAGCTCGGGAGAAGGCTCAGCGCGCGCCACAGCAGCTACTTCCAACTGCAGAAGAGACAGATAAGGAGAAAGACAAGGTGTCAATACAAACTAGCGGTGGAGATATCAGACATAAACACCCTCATGAACACATGTGAAGACACATACACACACACACACACCTTGCCCAGTTTCTTCTTCAGTATGCTGAGTTCCTTGTCTTTGGCCATAATTTGCTTAGTGTATTCTGAGATATCCTTGGCGTGCTGTCGGGCAAGCAATTTCTTCACATTTTCCCCATCTCCCTGAGAACCTCTGGACTTTTGCTGTACATAAGAAAGTAGATATGCTATGTTGATAACTCATACACACCATTCCAACTCCACACTGTCAACCATTTTGTTCCCTTCAACACACATACACTTATTCACTCACTAGCACTCACACACACAAACATACTCACTCACATTGATTAAACATGAGTTCGTCATGGGGGGCAACTAGAGATGTTTCCATTGATATATATGAACTAATAGTTAGTGAGAAAAATAGAAGATGCTACTATTCACTTTCAAGATGAAAGTGACCTGAAAGTTAGTCCAGATGTTGAGGCTGGTCAATGTAAAAAAAATATCTGAAAGTCTACATAACCAAACACAACATATACTTTATTCCTCACTCAAACTACGTAGGTGTAAAAAATAATAATACTCAAAAGACAAGTGAGAGAGGGAGTGATACTGAGGGGGCGTGTACAGCTTGAGAGCCTTAGTGATTATATGGAAGACAAATAATTGAGCTATTCATCGATGTAAGTGGTCAAACAGAGCAACAACATTTGTGACTGCCCCTTCAGTGCTGTGATGTACTGATACAGCAGTTGAGAATAAACTGGTATACTAATTGGAGCACACCTACACTCTCTTTAGGTCTGGACATTGAGTAACTAAATTGTACTACACAATGTGAGTAATCCTCACCATTTGGTCAAATTCCAACTTCTGGGCCTTCAACTTGTCGTCCAGCTGCTTCGTGAGAGCGGTGAGCTCAGTGTTCTTCTTCCTCAAAACCTTCACCTTCTCTTCGAGAGCAGTTTTGCCTGCTGCCCCACCCCCTTTCCTCTCATCATCATCATGTGCAAGTCTCTTTCGCTAAACAAGAACCAAACAAATAAAAAATAATAAATTTTAAACATTTAATTTTAATTTTATTTTTTTTACAAAATTCAACACATAATTAAAATCTAATGTTATCAGCATGTGCACCTGGAACCTGCACATGTGCCATCACAAAACATTATTAATTGACTCCTAATACAGGAGCCAAAACTCATAAAAGTACTACCAAAGCATGTCCAACTAGCCCGCCCATCTGCATGATCACTGATGGTAGTAGCACAGGAATATATAATGGCCTTTTTTTTTTTTAATATCACTTCATAAGAGACTTTAAAAAAAGTGTAAGACAAAGACCATACTGGCTAGCAGGCCAGTCAATCGCTCTCATTTTCTTTGATATTAATCACAGCAATCATGGAACCTGAAACTATTCGAAAGACGCATACTTTGTTCTTCTTTCTGACAATCGAGTGTATCTGAGTAGGTTTACAAAACAGAGTTCTGACAATCGAGTGTAACTGAGTAGGTTTACAAAACAGAGTGGCTCTTCTACGACCTCTTCACATTCTGACAAAAGAAAACAAGAGTTAGTAAGCTCCGCTGGTGGGTAGAGACAACCCAAGTGTCACAGTCATTAGCAAGTATGTACACATGTCCGCCAGCGTGGATTAGGAAACGCACATTCCTTCCATTCTTCTAGCTAGGTT
>WLWI01003998.1_pt1 | contig 12542 bp, 11 predicted proteins | sample 6701501 | NCBI WGS metagenome assembly WLWI01 (sample SAMN12718690, study PRJNA515312) | sponge metagenome | isolation source: marine sponge | host: Mycale hentscheli | place: New Zealand: South Island, Marlborough, Capsize Point | collected 2014-11-01
TCTTGTTGTTTTGTGGAACGAGAATCAACTTTGATGGTGTCCCAATCCATGGATTGGAACACTTTACCATACCTCTTAGATGAAGTCTGATGACAACAGTCTCTATCTATGTGGAGAGGGAAAAAAAAGTCTCGATAATTCAAAGTCCCAAGTGGAGGTATTTGATATAAAAATTTTGCCTGAAAACCATAAAAACATTTTATTTGTTGTTTTATGTGTTTCATAGGAAAACTGAATCTGAAAATTTAGTAAAATGGATGTTCTTCTATCTACAAGTCACAAAAAGAATCTTTGATGATGATAATAATAAAATACTAATGCTAATGCTAATAATAATAATAATAATAACAATAACAATAATAATAACAATAACAGTAGCTAATATTTTTTCTTTTCTTGTTGTTCTTTACTATAATAATAGATTATTATTACTATTATTATTATTATTATTATTATTATTATTATTATTATTATTATTATAAGATAACTATCTAAAATATAAAAATAGTAGCAGGCATAATCATGTGCAAAATACATACTCGTTGCACTGTGTGACACTGATATGATGATATGGATGTTATAGTGATCATAACGACTTGTGTGGCATACTGCAGATGAACACTTTTCCAGCTCAGTTAGCAAATGAATTATTCATGAAAGCAGACACCCAGTGCTCATTTTAGATAGAGGGACAGGGCAAAACCTAGGAGGGGGGGGGGGGGGGGGGGGGGGTGGGGGGGGGGGGGGGGGGGGGGGGGGGGGGGGGGGGGGGGGGGGGGGGGGGGGGGGGGGAATAAAAGTAGAAGAGGATACAATTGGTTAATAAAGCCCTAGATTCCATGCAGTTAGTTCCGGCCAATTTAATCGTTGAGCGCTGCAACACATCTGGGTAAAGCAGTACTCTTTACTTTGGACTTACTAGAATGTTTTGCCTCCAGTGCTATATACTTGTCAACCATCTCCTCACTTTGTCATTAAGGCTTACACTTGAGTTGCAGCAACCCCTTTTTCGCCTAAGTTGAGCTCCTACTGCCTATTGAAATCAATATGTGCCAGCCTAGGGATAAAGCAAAGCTTTCCAAATATAATAATGGCATGATAGATGTACAGTATTCAGTACAAACACGTTTCCAATGGAAAGGTCTTCATTTAGATTGATAATAATAATAGTTATAATAATAATAATAATAAGCTATTATTACAGTAAAGAACAAGATAAGAAAAAACAATATTAGCTACTGTTATTGTTATTATTATTGTTATTGTTATTATTATTGCTATTGTTATTATTATTATTATTATTATTATTATTATTATTATTATTATTAGCATTAGCATTAGTATTTTATTATTATCATCATCAAAGATTCTTTTTGTGACTTGTAGATAGAAGAACATCCATTTTACTAAATTTTCAGGTTCAGTTTTCCTATGAAACACATAAAACAACAAATAAAATGTTTTTATGGTTTTCAGGCAAAATTTTTATATCAAATACCTCCACTTGGGACTTTGAATTATCGAGACTTTTTTTCCCTCTCCACATAGATAGAGACTGTTGTCATCAGACTTCATCTAAGAGGTATGGTAAAGTGTTCCAATCCATGGATTGGGACACCATCAAAGTTGATTCTCGTTCCACAAAACAACAAGATAAAAGCTTAATGCCGTGAAAAAGCTATTCTGTTTTGCAGTGAACTAAATTGGCTGGTAGGGCACTCACCCTCTAACTTTCAACTGAGCTCAAAGCTGAAATCGACTCCAAAAAAATCATCTTTCAGCTGAATACCAAGCTAAAAAGCTGAAAGCTGAAACTGGCTAAAACAACGCAAATCTGTTTTCGGGTTTCGGCGGTCAAATAGATCAAAATCTGATTTCACCCATAAAATTCGGGATTTGGAAAATCTGGTTTCTGAAATTCAGAGGAAATACATCAGAAATCAGGTTTTCATTTTTCTGAAAGCGGATTGGCCAGATAGAGCACTCACCAAAAGTGAAATAGTGCGTAACTTATTGAAATACCTCGGTAACTTAGTGGAAACTAAGTGAAATACCACGGTAGCTAAGATAGTACGGGTAAGTGCACACGCATGCAATGTTAACTTTGGAAATGTACAGTCCAGTTCCAGTAGTTTCTAGTTGGAGACAATGTCATTCTTTACCACAGCTCTACTGGTATTAGACGGAATGTTTTTCAACTGGAACTTTGTTGTTGAAAACGAAGTTCCAGCACTAATCCTGAAATAAGTAGATAGTGATACAGTGTAGCTACAATTGCAAATGACTTTTTAAAAAGCTGGCCTACTATTAGCGAGTGATAGCACAGGTAACCTGTGCTATTAGGGATTAGTAGCACTCGTAAAGCAATTGAAATAGCACTTGGCTTCGCCTAATGCTATTTCAATGAGTTACTCGTGCTATTAATCCCGAATAGTAAGGTTACCGTGCTATTACTCATACAAATATGAACATGACCCATGAAATAGCGTGTGATGTTATTTATGTTCCGCCACTTGATTTTCATGGTGGGTTTGATCACTTCAATGAACCTTATTATGTATGAACTTTATTTTATTTTCTATTGTACATCTTGGATTGATGCTATTTCAAAGGTAATATAAGTGGGATGAAAGAAAGGTCATAAGCACTGCTATTAGTGTATCACTTCCAGGCATGACCTGTTCTATTCAGGCCGGCAACAACTCAACCAGTCAACTTACATTTCTTTAGAAGTGAGAGAGTGTGCAGAGACAGGAGAACCAATGCTGATCAATGCGAGGTTTGCCAGTGTTGGGTAATGGACAAATTCACGACTCAATACATGCGAGTCATTTTGAAATGGAGACTCCTCCGTGCATAACAGTATAATTTTCTTCGCCGCCATTTTAGGAATTAGTTGAGATTAATTTTTCCCATCATCTGCTTTCTTTAGTGGCATAAATAATGAATGAAACGGTCAACAGTGCTCAGTCAGAATGTAATTAATAATCCACTGTAGTTTTGTTTGTTTGATTCATTTCTAATTGACAACTACCACTTTTGTATTGTTTGTGTTCTCATATTTTCAAAATGCTTATTAGTGTTGCTGTGCTACCATTAACTCTTTCGGGCATCATGTTAAAATATTTTAACTCCATTAAGACCATGCTTTCAAAACAACTTGTGTAGATTTTAACGTGTTGTGATGATGATGATGATGATGATGATGATGATGATGATGATGATGTTGATGATGGCAGTGATGGTGATGATGATATCGTTAAGGAAGTAGCTAATGAGGGATGATTTACAAACATAACATATGACTCCTGAGGAGGAGGATGTTTTTTGACTTATTATGCTTGCTTCAGAATTCACCAGGGGCCATAGCAAACCTGTAAGGCTGTTATGAATGCAGCTGTGTTTAGCATAACTCTTGATTGAAGCATAACTAATGAAAAGATACTGAAGAGGTACTTAGGTATGAATACTGACTAGTAAGACTAAATTATGCAAGCTATGAGTGTTGCTAATTTGTTTGGTAACTATGGTTAAATGCAGTTATGTTTTTTTTCCTCTGTAATGTTGACCCTTTATAATGCAATAGTTTTTTTTTTTGTAATGTGAAGTTAATGTAGTTTTATTGTTGTGTGGGTAAAGGGTTGTTGGTTAGTTATTCAATATGGATGGGTAGTGTATGCACAAGCTACAGGAGGTAATGGCTAGAAAACTACAGGAGGAAATGGCTAGAAAACTACAGGAGGAAATGGCTAGAATAACTCATGTGTCAGATATAGTAGTTAGGTGCTGCCTCAGAGGGAACTACTGTTTTTGGGGTCCTGAATGCTCTAGGCTGTAGTGTCCCAAGCGCAGTGTGAGGGTGCTACTTCGGGTCCTGAAGGACCCTAAAAATGGTAGTTCACGACGGCTGTGCAGCGCCTAACCAATTTAGAATGTAGCAACTGCTCCTAACAACAGGACACTAAGCGCAATCGGAGGGACACTTAGAGTGTCCCTCTTTGAAGGACCTAAGCAGTTTTTCCTCTGTCACCACACAAAAACTACAGTAGCTATGTTCTAAATTCATGTTAGACCAGCACATTGAAGCTAAGACTTAAGTTTGTATTGGTTGGACCAGGTCTGGCTAACTGCTCTAGTGCTCATGAAGATTCATACATCCCATCTTTAGTGGCAACGACCGTTGTTCACACCTCTCCCGTGTTGTGTGCATGTGTGTGTGTGTGTGTGCAGGTGTCAAACCTGGTGATAGCTCATGAAGAGGCAGCAGAAGGAGGGATTGCTAGTGACCTCACCACACCAGTTGCTGCCGTAGACGCAGCCGTTAAAAACCTAGTTGTGGTAAGTGTAGTATGTAATACATGTTGCTGAAATTTTAATGTTTTTTATTTAATGCCACACAGCATTTCAACCCACTCTGGCTTGGTGTATACTCATTTGCTATATAAAGTGATAGATAAGAGATATTATTTGTAGCCTGCATAAGTGATCCAGTTAGTTGCTCCATGTTGGCTACAATTGAAACTGTTACTCTGAGCAAAGAAAAGTTTCTAGTTTAAAAGTATTGTGTATGTATAGCACACTGATGATCATAGAAGACAGATATTTATAGGTAGTTGAAGAGTTGTTACTTAGGAGGTTGTTGTTTTTTTTTACAAAAAAGCCTGACAGGCATCTGCATTCATGATCGAGGTGTATTATACTAGCTAGTGAAATAATAATGATATGGGTATTTGTCCTGGTGTCTCGTCATCAAGTTGTTTGGCAAGCAATATAAAGCTAAAGAAAGAGACAGTAACATTCATTGAATAGATTGACAACTTCCTCCATGTGGTTTGCTCATTTTAGTGCCATCAATAGCTAAATCGATTTCTTTGGTAATTTCACAATTTCTTTCTCAGCCTTCTTTTACTCATTAGATGTATTCTCTCTCTTTCACAGGGTTTTTTAAAAAACAATACAGAATTAAAAATATTTACTGAGCTACTACAACCAGCCAGCAAACAAACACTCCAGTTCTGTATTTATACTGTTAAGGGGTACTGCTATGTCTCACTCTCAACAGACTAACGAAATTTCTCTTTTTCAAAAATTCTTATTTTTCGTTGAATTTTTTTACTCCTCTAATTTATCACTTCACAATTCTTTCTCAGCCTTCTTTTACTCACTAGATGTATTCTTTCTCTTTCACAGGCTTTTTTTTAACAATACAAAATTAAAAATATTTGGTCGCCACTGGGAATCGAACCCAGGACCGCTTGTATAGCACACAAGCGCTCTGCCACTGAGCTACGACAACCAGCTAGCAAACACCCCCTTAACAGTATAAATACAGAATTGGAGTGTTTGTTTGCCGGCTGGTTGTCATAGCTCAGTTGCAGAGCGCTTGTGTGCTATACAAGCGGTCCTGGGTTCGATTCCCGGTGGCGACCAAATATTTTTAATTTGATTAGACGTGCTCGGAGTGAACAATAATTAAGAGGTTAGGCACAGGAAAATGCACTGCGAAGTCAACCCAACCTAGCTAAGTGCTCAACTACAGTCACCCACTAAACAAAAGGAATTATGTTTAAGCACTATAATTAAGTAGTAGCAAGTAGAACAACAATCCTAACCTGACCCTTTTATAGGCCAGGCTATGGGCCCAGGTGTCAATAAGTGTTTAGTCTGATAGTCAATGAGTGTGAAGTGATATAATAAAGGGGTGATATAATAAAGGGGTGACGAAAACAAAGGGAGGGGCAGACAAATAAGAATAGTCATAACCAGATAGTCATCATTCAGGGTGTGGCCTGAACATAATTTTGTATTTTGTTAAAAAAAAAAAAGCCTGTGAAAGAGAGAGAGAATACATCTAATGAGTAAAAGAAGGATGAGAAAGAAATTGTGAAGTGATAAATTAGAGGAGTAAAAAAATTCAATGAATAATAAGAATCTTTGGGTTCGATTCCTGGTGGTGACCAAATATGTTTAATTCTGTATTGTTAAAAAAAGCCTGTGAAAGAGAGAATACATATAATTCTTTTGTAATTATTTAAAGATTTACAACGCTAGCTAAATCGATACAATTAGCTATCTAATAGTACGGCGTGTAAGTTTCCCATTCAAAAATGTATGGGAACAATCGTTGTTCAATTGAAATTGCACGGGGAAAGTGAAATAGCGCGTAACTAATTGAAATACCTTGGTAACTAAGTGGAAACAAAGTGAAATACCACGGTAGCTAAGTGAAATAGTACGGGTAAGTGTGCACGCGTGCGGCATTAACCTGGGAAACATACAGTTTGAGTAGTTTCTAGTTGGAGACAATGTCATTCCTTACCACAGAAGCTCTCCCGTATTAGATGGAATGTTTTCAACAGATTAGGAGAGGACGTAAGTTGAAAACTAAATTCCAGCGGAAGCTAATCCTGAAATAAGGAGATAGTGAGTGAATGATATAGTATAGCTACAATTGCAATTGACTTTTTAAAAAGCTGGCCTACTATTAGTGAGTGATAGCATGGGTAACCTGTGCTATTAGGGATTAATAGCACTCGTAAAGCAATTGAAATAGCACTCAGCTTTGCCTCGTGCTATTTCAATCTCGTTACATTACTCATACTAACATCACACACACGCACAAACTAAATTATATTATTTTATTTATTTGAACTGTATGTCTGATCAAAATTAGTTTCCTACAGCCTAGAGCCATGGTACAAGTTGGTTGCACCACTCCACTCGGTCCATAAGGGATTTAACACTATCCTTGGGTATTTGGTCCTAGTTGTGTAAATCCCATATCAACCTCCTTGTCATGGTGTAACCTATACATATGTGTCTGTGTGTGTGTGTGTGTGTGTGTGTGCATTGTGTTATTTTATTTCAGATAATTTCATGAAAAATCTGTTTTGTCTCGTGCATTAGCTTTGATCAAAACAAGCTATAGGATGGTTCTGAGTGATTAGCAAAAATCACTCTTTATTCTCTCTCTTTCTGAGAAACGTTGTATATATAATAATACACAAAAGTTTTATTAAACGATTTAGACAGAAATGGACTGTATTGTGTCTAATAACATACAATTTGAGATACATAGATATAAAGGGGTACCCCTTTTGTCTTTCACGTGGCACAAACTTTAATCATCAGTGTCAAATTGGGAGTTTCTTATAAAGGATAGAACACTTCCTGGTGTCGAGTCATCATAAAGTCTGTCAACTGTTGAAAGAGTTCACGATGTGTCGGGCAGTTATGTAGTGGGAAGCCATTTTATTCAGAATTCACTTGGAATAGTGTACAGCTGTAACTGGCCACTAGTCTGTGTAGAGAATGCCAACATGCTCTTGCTAGAAATGTATCTCTTTCTTGTGAGCATACTAGTAAATGAAAGGGCGTGGCTTAACATACACACTTGCATTGCTATTATTGTTATATAACTAGCAAGTACCTCGCCACACTGTGGCACTTTTTTTTTTTTTTTAATAATTTGATGCAGGCTATACTGGACAGGGCCAACTAGCCAACTAGGGCTATTACAAAGGCCTTCCAACAAGAAAGAACACATACAAGTCAAGGAAACATAGACAGATAACAAACAATAAAGTTTAGTTAGGTAAGGTGGAGGTGCTGTTTAATTTAATTGGACGACTGAAGGTACTGCTAGATTTAAGGGAGGCAATGTTATCTGGGACTTTATTCCAATGACTGACCACTTGAAAGAGTGCCTATGGTGTAGAGTCCTGATGTAAGGGCAATACAGGGGCATGAAGTTCTTGTGGGATGCACACCTGCATGGTGCATTCGAGAAGAAAGAGCAGAAGATAATGAGGCTCCATTCAGTATTCTCCATGCCAGTATTCTGTGGCAGCTGAGCTTGTTGCATAGCCGCCTGCTTGCCAGACTCTGTAACTGAAGCGAAGATTTCATTGCTGAGACAGAAGCATTGCGGGACCAGTTGCTGTATATTACCCTGGCAGAGAATGACTGGACTTTTTCGAGCCTCTCAGAGTGAGACATGTGATACGGGTCCCTAACTGGGGAGCAGTAGTCTAGGTGGTGTAGGACAATCGACTTGTATAACTTTGCCAAGCAGGTGGGCCCAGCTTCCTTGAACGTCTTATACAGAAAGCCCAGAAGCTTTTTAGCTTTGGCAGTGACAGAGTCGATGCGAGTCCCCCATGGCATATCACTAGTGATCATAACTCCTAAGAGCTTGAATTTTTTCACGTGCTCCGCTGGTTGACCATGCAGAAGAATCACAGGGTGGGGTGGAGACCTCTTTCTGGACACGACCATGACCTTAACCTTGCTGTGGTTCAGCTTGAACCCTCTATCCATCAGCCAGTAGCATATGAGGTCAAGGTCGTTGGCTACGGTGAGATCGTTGGAGGCACTAGAGATGGGCCTGGAATAGGTCACGTCACTAGTATAGCCTGTTAGATTACTACTGGCTGACAGTGGAAGGCAAAAAATTCCATCAAAAGTTAAGATAAAGAGTAATGGACCTAGGATAGAGCCTTGTGGCACACCAGAGGTGACACTGCAGGGCGGAGATGTAGACCCTAGCAGGGCCACAGATTGGGAACGGTTGGACAGGTAATTAGCAAACCATCTTAGTAGTGGTTCACCACTCCGGCATCCTCAGGGCAGCAATCACTCCAAGATGCGGGATGGAATCAAAGGCCTTTGCCAGATCTAGGAAGACACAGACAGTGCTATGGCCATCTTCCATACTCTGGTGCCAGAGCTGGGTCATAGTGATGAGTGCCTCGAGGGTTGAGCTTCGTGGTCGAAAGCCAAACTGGGACGGTGATATTGCATCATGCTCTAGGAGATGTTTCATGAGTGAGTTATAAACTAGCCACTCCTGCAGCTTCCCCACAATAGATAGAAGGAATCTAGGCCTGGGTCACCCTTCTTGAAAATTGGAGTGATACGAGATGATTTCCACATGGTTGGTACCTTGCCTGTGGTGAATGAGGTGTTAAATATACAGGCTAACCTGCTACTGAGAGGAAATGAGTATACCTTTAGCTAGTCTCGCAGGCCAGACCCTTTACCTAATTGCTCCACTCGGAAGGGTCTGGTTATTCCAACGCACCTGTTTGGTAATAGTGAAATGCAATTAAACCTTGCGGGTTTTCTTACCGTCCTGCCATAAATCTTTGCGAGCTGGTATTGTATGATGGAGGTTCTAGCTGAGGCTATGCCAGTAGTGTGCAAATCAGTCACTTCAATTATTGTGAATGTCCTTTTTTGGAACTCTCCATTTTTAGGACGCTTTTCAGCTTGGAGCTCATAGAAGAACAAGTGCATAGGTGGGACTAGCTAAAAATATTTGTATGCACATTTTATAGATGCCCACATACGTGACGTAGGAAGTACACATTTTATACGTTCCCTCGGAATCCTGGGGAAAGATACCACGGATGCATTAGGGTAACCAGACCTTTCCGAGCGGAGTGATTAGGTAAAGGGTCTGGCCCACGAGACTAGCCTCTAGCATGACAGCAGAGATGCTATCTGGGCCAGATGAGGTTTTGCTCTTGAGGGAGTGGACGACCGTGTGGATGTCAGATGCATTACAGGTGTAGTCGCTTAGTGACTGCTGAGTAGGGGTGGGGCAGTTCTTGGTGGATGCTTGTTCGGAGGAGGTTGCTGATGGATGGTAATTGGAGAAGCATGAAGCAAAAAAGATATTTAATAGAGTTACTTTCTCCATAGGAGTGAAAGCCATATGCGTGCCATCTGAAAGTGTGGATGGAACTGTGGGAGTGGAGCCGGATTGGCTGGTAGGTCTTCCAGAAAGCACTCGGAGAGGTAGACATTGGTGCAAGGAAACCCCGTTGGCCCTGCAGACTATAGCCACAGCCTGGTACATAGCCATCTGAAAGCTGACAATGAAGTTGGGGTATATGAAGGCTGTGAACAGAAGTGGCCAGGTTCTGTTGACATCACCACCAGAAAGTATTGCTTCTGGAGGCAAAGAGTCTTCAAGAGCATCGTTCAGTTGCTGGTAGTCTGCTTTTTGATGAAGCCACACCCTTCGTCTGAAGATATAGGTAGCAGGCTTGACGATGGGGACGCAGCAAGATATTGAGCTGTGATCTGAGCCTCCAGACACATGTACATGATTGAGAGACACGGGATTGTTGCAGAATAAGAGATCAATTAAGGAGGATGAGCTTTGGGTGACATGTATGGGTTCATTAATCACCTGATAGAGACCAAAACCACTCATTAAGGCACGCAAAAGGTGGATGATATAAATCCAATAAGTCCACATTAAAGTCACCAACAATGACTACCTTCCCATACCTGGCTGGGTTGAAAGACCCAATGGCCGACTGTAGTAGTGCAAGGTCTCTGTCAGTACCAGGTGGTCGATAAAGGACACTTAGTAGTAATGTTCCCAGTTTGGTGTTGAGCTCCACCGAAAATAGCTCAGAAGAAGGATGCTGATTGACAGAGCGAGTTGGAGTCATGAATGTAAAGGGCCACACCACCACTATGTCTATCCCTGTCACGTCTGAAAAGTCTGTAACAAGGCAGTAATACTTCGCCATCACAGATACTCTAATCTAGCCATGTCTCTGTTAGGGCCAGAACTCCAGGAGGGTCCTGCCCATTGATGAGGAGATGGAGCTCACTCATCTTAGGTAGCAGGTTTCTGCAGTTAGTGTAGTATAGGGATACCTGTTGGCCATTGTTGATATACAGGGGAGCTTGAGAAGGTGTGGGTTCAGAAGGAATAGGGGAGTCAACATTGATGGTGGAGTTGTTAGTAGAACTGTAGCTGGTGAGGCAGGCTGGGCAGAGCCAGAGGGTATTGTCACTGTTGACAGCGTAGTCGTTTTGCAAGCACAATGCTGCCCAAGTTTACAATAATCACAGAAAACCGCAGGGTAGGTATCAGCAACTGGCAGACCGCAGAAACCACAAGGAAAGACAGCGACCGTAAGGCTACCACCCACCTCCATTTTTTGCGCTTGACCAATTACAAAGTAAGAATGAAGTAGCATAAGTTATCTTGCTCAGATATCATTCTCTACCATTAGTTAAGGTTACATAAGTTTCCCTCTACTGCTCTCTTTTTTCTGAACAATCTCAGCTTTTCTTATCCCCCAGCTTTTCTTATCCCCCACCTTTCCTTTCTTCAGCCCTTTCTACCTCTCTTGCTTCCGAATCTCTCTGTCCTATTCTCATGATAGTGGACTTAAGCTTTTATCTTAAACCACGGACACATGTGAGTGTTTAGATTTTTAATTAGACTTTGTGTTTTTGTGCATGTGTAGGTTTGTAAGGATACCCTATCTCGTAGCAAGGATGAGATCCTCATCAGGGACATGCCTCCAACATTTGAGACGGTGTTTAAGTCCTCCAAGGAGCTGCTTGAGGCTGCCGTTGGCCTGAGTGCAGACAACTACAGCAAGCCTCACAAGAAAATGCTCATGGATGGAGCCAGAGGTGAGTGGGCGTGACTCAAGCAATTGGGCGTGTCTGTGGGAGTGGCATGTTAAGTCTCTTAGCAGCCATCTCTAGACACATCATAGCAGGTTACTGCTACAGTTACAACTCTGAGGCGTTTGACCTGGACTCCAGTGATAATCTGAAAAGTGTTTTCAATAATGTGATAACCATGGCGACTAGAGGACATCATTAGATGTATACTAGTAATGTGCTTGAGCACAAAGGGCGAGCAAGACAGTGCACAAACCAAACACTTCAAAAGAATCTATCAGTCTATTTCTAAAAGTATAGCTAAGTACATTGGCTGTGACCATTATTATTATAGTTTAGCTAACAAACACAGAACCACTTTCTTACCTCAATTTCCCCTGAGTACTAGTATTCCTGTAGTCTCTAGTATATATATCTCATTCTGACTATAAAAAGCACTCACAGCTACTAAAAAAAGGCCAATTTTTTTATTACGTCTGGTAAAGGGTTTCAATACCATAGTGACCATTCGCCATAACATTTTGCGACTTGAAAAAACAAGAAATTCTGAAGAATTACTGCACAGTGTAGAGTATAACAAGTGCATCTTGTGGCATTCAGAAAAAACTTAATATGAAGGGGTAAATAATTATCCTTGAATGATACGTGATCGCTAAACCTAAACACGAAGCAAATACATAAAATGCGAGGGTCAAAGTACAAAATGACATACGTACGTCCACACACATATATAAACAAACAAATATCCCCGATTTTTAATTGTGTTACCCCTGAGAGTGTCTCGCTCGCTTGCCAATTACATATGAAATGTTTGCAGGTTTTCTGAAGGTCCTGTCATTCATTTGATGCTAAACTCGTGGAAGCATCCAAAGTTCAGTTTACTTACTTGTACATGCAATATCTTAACCAAATGAATACAGGTGGTATTTTAACCTTTGTGTCACTAGTTATTGCTTTGGTATATCTCAGTCGATTGATGAAGGCAGACCTTATAAGCATATCAACTTCTTTGCACAATTTTTTAGTATGTAATATCCCCCCCCCCTCCCGTGTTATTGTTGCTGTTTGTGTTTATTTGTTTTTGTTTTTGTTTTCAAAAT
>WLWI01004000.1_pt1 | contig 12538 bp, 11 predicted proteins | sample 6701501 | NCBI WGS metagenome assembly WLWI01 (sample SAMN12718690, study PRJNA515312) | sponge metagenome | isolation source: marine sponge | host: Mycale hentscheli | place: New Zealand: South Island, Marlborough, Capsize Point | collected 2014-11-01
ATGCGAAATTTAAAAACTGGACCTTATTTTCAGTAGCTTCAGTGTTAGAAGTCAAAATCATTCATATAAAAATAGTATAGTCTTTAGGCTCGCTCGCCATTTGTGCTCAAGCACATCACTAGTAATACTACTATCAAATATACCACCAGAGGCCGTAGTTGTGATCAACATTACAAAACTGTCCCCTCCCCCCATCTCTCCCTCTCCAGCTTTGCAAAATTGAGATGATTTAGAGACAGAGAAGGAAAAATTTAGAATCTTGATTGCTTCTTCTGGTGACAGCTTCCCAGCAGCAGGGACATTTGCCAACAAGCAATTATTTTGATGTCTTCAAGATGCTCGAGGCATGTTGCCATAGTAGCACTACATACTCGAGTCAAAGGTCAAAGATGGGAAGGAGCAAGGAGACTACAAACTCTCTCTGACCATACAGCAAGCCTCGAGCAACCAAGGATGAGCTGGACTGAAGAGCAGAGAGGATCACAACTCATCGACACTCTCCCCTTATTTCATCAACTCAATGAAATACACTGGTTAGAGGAGTGGCACTTTAAGCTCTAGCTTCACAATGAGGATATTAGGGGTGGGGGGTAACCTTTTCAAGGAGCAAGAACATACAGGATTTTTTATTCTTTCATATCTCAATTTTACCTCCCTAAGACTAATGCTATTTTCAAAGGATAGTTTCTGCAGTTTAGGTAGTTTGTAATAATAATACTTAGCAACCATAGAAATATAGCAGATAGCAACAGTGACAAATAGCATGCAAATGTACTAAATTACGAACTTGGATATTAATCTACAGTACAGCAATGAGAAATTATATATAGTACAGCTCATTATTTGTAGTACCTGCATCCTCATGTCATGATACAAAGCTCAGCAATAATAATACCCCCCCCCCCCAGTATTGTTTTTAACTTAGCATACTACCAAACTTCCCTTCATATCATCGAAATATATATTGGCCCCTACACAACAACCAAAGCCACGCCCATCTCCGTATAAGCTTACCCCTGCATCAGCAGCCAGAGTCCAGTTCTTGCTGCCATGTTTCATCTTCCCAATACTCCAAGGGACTTCCCAAGCCTTCATCCCATCTGGTAAAGGGTCTTCTGACGGCTGGTGCTGCTGTGCTCCAGTACTCACGCTGGGACTGGGATCAATGCTGCTCATTGCTGGTGGTGGTGGAGGAAGAGTGTCTCCATCCATCGCAGGAGGTGGAGGTGGGGGCGGCGGAGGGGGAGGTCCATTTCCACCGGCGACTGGAGGAGGTGGTGGGGGCGGAGGAGGAGGTGGAGGAGGGGGTGGAGGCATCTTTCACTGAGTCTAGTCTCCCTAAATAACTGAACTGACCCTATACAGGAAAAGGGGAGTGGCACCTAACAACCAATCATAATGTGTGTTCCCATGGAGCCTAATAAAAGGCTGGTGTGAATAGTGATATTATATATTTGTGTATAGACAGCTCCTATTGTAATGAACGTGCCAGTAATTCGTCCACACCTTCCCACGCAACAAACCCTGCAACTATAGAAACTAACCACTAAAAGTAAGACTTACTGTAAAACTACGGGGAAGGGGAAGATAAATAAATACTGGCACTGCAAGAGCCGAGGATACTTCAACTAACTCAATAGCCTGAAGCGGTGCAAACAGAAGCTATAACTGCCTTCGCTTAGTTATTCCACAAGTTTTCCTACTAGTCCCCAAGGTGAAAGTTTGTATGGTCATGTGACAAGGCTATGACGTAGCATAGGTTGAAAGTCCACAGTAAGTGGGTGGGGCTGCCTACTAAACGAAAGAAGGCTCAGCTGGATAGTGGCAAGCATGACTGAGGTACGTTACATTACTTAATGAACACCCAGCGCAGTGCAAGTATTTTGTTTCAATAAAGTTGGCATTACCAAAAGGCAGTTAGGTCGCCGTCATTGGTAAAGGGTAGACAATTTTAAGCTTTTGTTTGTTTTGCTCCTCATCGTGCTGAGGTCCCCAGATATTTGATGTATTAGGTAAGTTTGTGATTCTATTCTGGTCTGTAAGGCAAGTTTTTTTAAAAAGTGGGAAGTTATAGGGTTATGTGTGAATGGAATAAGTATTGCCTAGGGCAAAGTGTAGGAAACAAAGCAAGTGTAGATACAGTGAGTGGGTAAGGAGGGACGTAAACAAATATCAGTGGCGTAGGAATGGGGGTGGGGGGGGGGGGGGTGGGGGGGGGAGGGGGAAAGGGGTCTGGAACACTGCCATTGACTCAGTGGTTCTAGCTCTACCAGGAAGTTGGTGGAGTAAGGCTTTAGCACTATGAATAATATTAGCGGTATAGCAACCATAACCACTGTTTCTGTGAGCTGCAATTTCGCGTGCGGACAGCGATGAGTATCTTTGACGAGACTGTGTTAGATACTATGCACAAATCTACTCCCATTGGTTACATCTAGGTCTGGGTTACTCATATATCTAAAGAGACCCTTTCCTCCCCCATGTAACAGGTAAAGGGTCTGGCTACGCGAGACTGGGCGGGGGTAGGAGGGTGGTAGTTTCCCCCACCACTGCTTATTGTATGTCTATTATTTGTTCAGAGTGTATTAGAATGTATTGTGTTGGTTTTGATGCTGCAGGTCTACAAGAATGAAGAGCACAAGTTGGGTACTGTAACTGCTAGCATACCCGACGATTTCCAAGATCTATCTTTATGCCACACCCCTTTAGGTTGCCTGGTGAGTGAGTTGCCGGGCCGACAGGAATGGGAAGAGCTCAAGCTGACGCCTAAGCAAGTGGACCAGTTTTGGAGAGACGGCTATATTTCTAATATTCCAGTTCTCACTGATGAACAGTGCCAGAAATTGTTGGACGACTACAAAGTCTTTCTGGTAAATAATTTAAGTCATTAAATTTCATTTGTTACTGGCTAATGATGGGCCTGGGAACTTGATTTTTTTCTCCATGTAGGACCCTGAGAAGACACACGAAGGTCACGGCTTGTTTTACGAATTCCATCGCAATCAAAGTGGCTCTCCGGACAATGTTCTTCTCCATGCCCTGGGGCAGTGGAGGATGAGTCGAGCTTTCCATGATCTCTGCTTTCTGCCTAATATTGCAGTGAGTGTTGATGAATGGGTGGCGTGGGTGTGGTCATAGATGTATTCACAATGGTTTAGCATGCCTAAGGGAAGAGCAGGTGTAATTGTGAAAGTGATGGTATCCACCCTTTACCCACTCCAAAGAGTGGCACCTTAAACTACCTGGCTTTAAGAGAGTAACTGCACTAGACTGAACATCAGTGATGGTTTCCATACACCCCTGCCAGCATAACTAGCATTTGCTGTGGCCCCTGAGTCAAGTATAGCCTCGGACATGTGTGGTATAGCCTGGAGGCATAGGTAAGGGGTGGGATATGCATGCAGGCCTAATAGCCACCCTTACCGGTGTACAGTGAAGGACAAAGTGAATTAAAAGTACGTAGCCAGTGTTCTGAGATACAATATACACTGAATACAGAACAGTACAGCTTGTGCCTGTGCATGTATGTAAACAATACATGCACCACTGCAAGATTCCAAACATTTCAAGCTGAATTAAGTAAATACATAAGATTGTAGTGTATTTTTCGGTAATAAAATGGTTTATACAGTTTTTAAAAAAAATTATTCATTGTGTTGTGTGTATAAAGGAAGTACCAGAAAGAAGTGTGTATTATCTGTGCTCTGTCACCATAGTATCTCATCCTCAGCTCATTAGAATGCATCTTTTAAACTACAAGTATGTATAATCACAGTTAATATGAGTGGGCGGGAGAAAGAAAACTCTAAAGTTTCCCCTTTCTAATTTAGCGACAGTCATACGGAACTGATGCAAAGTTCTCATGTTACTTATTAATTAGATTCCAGGTTCCCAGTTGGTGGATCCTTCCAAAGTCCCTCGGGCCATCCGCCTATGGCATGACCAGTTGTTTGCCAAGCCTCCTCATCATGGGGGAGTGGTTGCATGGTGAGACACTAATACAATTGTCAAAATGAAATCATTTTTGTTCTTCCATATAACTTTGTTGTTGTTTTTGTGCATTGTGGTCATTATGTAGCTGTTGTGGTGAAGTTTATAATTTCTCTATGCGTGTAATAGAGACAATGTACACACACCTGAAGAGTTGAATAGAATCCATTTGGATGGCAGCTTCTGGAGGCATATTGATGTCTTTGTCAAATTAGCTTTTAATATTTGCTTTTTTTTATGAAATCTCTAGTTTAACTATAAGTGACGCCTTTAAATATTCCATAAAAGCTGCCATGTTGTTGCTCAGTGTGACTGCATGCCTTGCTAATTAGTGTGCATAAACTACTACTATGTGTATACCCGGCATGTATTTCCACCTGAATAACTCACAACCCTTTCTCTCTCCTCTTTCTCTTCCCTCTTTCTCTCCTTGTAGGCACCAGGACTATTCCTACTGGACCAGAACTGTTCCCATGCTTCATCTCACTGTAAGGAAGTGTGTGGGCGGGTGCATGCGCATGCTTACATAAGTGTGTGGTGTGCATTTGTTAGCTGTTATTTGTGTGTGTGTGTGTGTGTGTGTGTGTGTGTGTGTGTGTGTGTGTGTGTGTGTGTGCTTGCTTCTTGCATGTATAAATAGCAGGCTTGGAAATAACAAAACAGAAAGGTTTGGAATAATGGGATTGACATGGTCATAAGATTGTATCTTCCGTTGTCATGCATAATTATCATTCATTAATTCCATTCAACAAAATATGCTGATAGCATCCAAGGTAATGTGACATGCACAAAATAAATTGCAGAAATATTTTAATTAATGAAGAATGAATTTGCTGTGAGTATAGGGAAAACAGTGAAGTCTGACAAACTCAAATATTTACAAAATGTTTACTAAGTGCTGAAACACTAACCAGTCTTTCCCATGGCAACAGAATTCACTGCTTGTTAGGTCTCCAGAAACCCTTCAGACTGTATCTTGTGAATTGGTGCAGTAATTCCTGGTAATATCAAATGCCTTATTTATTTCACACTTTGAATTTTGTGTTGTTATAATAGAACGTCCAACTGTAATTGAAATTTTTGAATAATTAAATAGCAGACTTGGAGAATAGCTCGTTTTGTCACAAATAGTACATCTCAGCAGACAGTGTGGGTACAAGTTTGAGAGTAAATTGAAATTTCCACTGCTCAATGATGGAATAAATTAACCAGCTACAAATTGAAACCACCTCCACCCATCCCTGCCCTGCCCACCCCCACCCACTCATCTCTAACCTGGTCTACCTGCCCACACACAGTCCACCCCTACTGGTCCACACCCAATGACTCAAATACCTAACTGAAATGGTCTTCAGAAATAATTTGTAAAAAGCAGGTTATTTAAATCTTAACAGATGTTATGTTACAAAGTGAACTCTTCCTTTTTAAATTATTTATTTTTATCATGGGAAACAAATATTTTTGAGATGTCACAAAGGCTGGGTGTTTCTGTTTGGGTGTGTGCAAGTATGTATGCTATCTTGTTCTTTCGGGATGTGTGTGAGTGTGTTGTCGTGGTGTCACTAGGTGCACATTGCGCTCGATGACCAGACCGTGGAGACTGGAGGACTGCACTTTGTTCCAGGTTCCCATCACTGGCATCGCGAGGGGATGCCCCTGCCCATTACTGATCCAAAGTTCGGAGACATGGAGTCTATTAAATCAGTGCTTAGTGCTGACGAGTTGGAAAAGTTTCATCCGGTACCTTCTGGTCTGAAGAGAGGCCAAGCCAGCTTCCACCATCCACTGACAGTTCACGGCTCGTTTGCTAATAAGTAGGTGCCTTCATTGAAATACTAGTAGGCATTGAGATCATGCACAGGATCACTTTGTATTTTAATTTTCGAGTTAATGAAAATTGTGGTAGATCATTTTCATGTTGGCTGTTATAAGTGTCGTGATGCTTTTCAGAGTCCCTTGTGGAGAGGTTCCACTGTATTAATAGCGTAAGTTTGTTCCTATGTGACTGATATTAAGCAGCTTTCTCTGTTTTGACTTTTCGTACATCATTCATTAACATTGCCTTTTGGTTTTTGTTGGTTTGTTTGCATTTTGAAGAGTAACAAACTGAATGGTTTAATCTTTATGCAACTACAATGTATTCAGTTTTGAAAGTTGTGCAAGAAAACAAGAGCATATATTGTAGCATAATGAGATGTTTACAACAACAGAGACTTGAAAAACTACAGAGCTGGCCTGACATTAAAAAATAATCGTGTATACAGCAATAATTCTACTTCTAATAATTTTTTTGTTTTTTGTTCAATTTTTCCTGGATATTTGTTTAGCTCTTGTCTATCTTCATTTATGGTATGTTGTTTTGATGGATTATGGCTTACCTCAGCAAGACTTCACAAAAACAAATTTATTTGTTTAATCATTGTAATTTTGCTGTTGGTTGTTTATTTTATTTATTTATTTATTTTTTTCCCCCAGGTCAGACAAGCCCAGAAGAGCAGCAGTTATCAATTACTTTGCCGATGGTGTCCAGTCCAACACCGACGATATCTTACTCAATGGAGTACCTCCTATCAAGAAGGTGTGAAACTGTTATGTAGCGTGTGAATTACTCACTTGTGTGTATTGTTTCAGGGCAACAAGATGGAGGGTCAGTTCTTTCCTGTGGTGTGTGATCCACAATGGAAGAATCAAAGAGCTTAAACTATAAATAAATCTATTGTCTGTTGTTGTTTATTTGTTTGTTTTTCACTTTTTCTCCCAATATTTTTTCTATGAAGTCAGTCATGTAATTGTCAAAATTTTCTTCAAAAGATTATTGCTGAAGTATCTGTTTTGTTTGCCCTATAGCTATAGCTAGCTACTAAACCAATTGTTGTCTATTAAGTAAAAAACAACAACAAAAGAATGAAGAAGCCAACTTCTGACAGTGTGAGAGACAGGGTGGTATTGGCACTATTGATATGCTTGAAATACGAGTCAGAATTGAAGCTGGTGGGGGTAAACTCCAAAACTGTTTTCATCTCTTGTTTACTCCTGGGAGACAGACTCTTCTTGTGTGATCAAGCTTATCAGGTGGTGAGAGGGTGCTCCATCGAGTGGTAAGTGCACACACAACACAAACATAACCTGGGAAATAACCCGTATCACTTTACCCTCTAACAGCACTTTAATTGACCACAATCGCGTGTGTGCTAAGACCTCTTGTACTGCGCAGGCTTTTCCCGCGAATTAACTCGGTCTTTCCGAGAGAATGTGGGAAAAAGAACGAACCAGGGCTATGTAAGGAATGCTAGCTATTCTACTTGCGGGCGAACCCGGGAGGGAGTGTTCGCCACCGGGACTATAAAGCTCCGCTATTGTAAACATAATTATACGTTTGCAAATAGCTATATTATAGCTAGCTATAAATATTTGTTAATTTTAAATAAGTATACTTTTCTATCTAGCAACTGTAAAGCTCTTTTAGCTAGCATTCCTCCCAGTCAGCTCATGGCAGAAGCCCCCACATCATCCATGACTAAACAAAATCTACAGAAGTTGTCACAAGAGCTGACTTGCCCGCTATGCCTCAAGCATTATGTCGACCCCAGAGTTCTTCCTTGCTGCCACGTGTACTGCTTTGGATGCCTGACTTCTTCCCTCCAGGCTGGAACCCTAGCACCTATAGACTGTGATACTTGCAAGGCCACTGTCTGCAGCAGTGGAGGTAGCAGCAACAACCTGGAGAACCTACCTAAAGCAGTGGTAATCAGACACCTCAACCAAATGCACGACCGGCTGGTGAAACTGGAAGGAGCGGAAGTGCAGTGTGAGATGTGCTTAGATATTGAGGAGAAAGCAGTGGCTTTCTGTGTAGAATGTGAAGACTTCCTATGCTCCAGCTGCCTGTCTTATCACCGCAAGATGAAAGGAAAGTTTCTCGGGCACAAAACATACACCATGGAGGAGATGAGGCAGAAGAGTAAAGATTCTCCATATCCTAAGGGGAAACCACCACTTAGCAATTGCTCCGAGCACAACGAGCCGTTCAAATACTACTGCTTTGACTGCTGCAATGTAATCTGCCGAGACTGTATCGTGCTGGAACACAATGACCACCATTATGAGCTCGTCTCCAAGTCAGTTGCCGGGACGCGGGAAACGGTCAGCGTGGAACTAGAGCCACTCAGAGAACTCGTCACTAAGTTCAACGAATCTGAGCAGCTCATTACGGAGAGCAAAGATGCTATTACCAATCAGGGCGTGTCGGTTGCTCACAGAATCCACGAAAGCTTCACAGCGATGATAGACCTCATGAAGCGAAGGGAAGTCGAGCTCTTGAGGAAGACGCAGAGTGTGATCAGAAAAAAGATAACGCGGCTGAACCAACAAGAGAAAGACATCCACGCTGCCAAGACTGCGGTTACCACTGTGATTGACTTTGTCTTGGGACATCTTGATATGGTCACGGATGACGAACTTCTAGCAGTTCAGCATCAGCTCTACTGTCACATGAAAGACACCAAGGACTCTTGCGCTAGCCTGAAGCTTACGCCGAGCGAGAGTCCGAACCTGGCCGTCAACGTGAACATGAAGGAGGAGCTTGAGCGCGTTTGCACGGAGAAGGCACAAGTGTACGTCTTTCCTCACCACAAAAAGTCACATGTTCAAATGGCAACGATTGGCCAGAGTGTGATTCACTTGGTAAGCAACCTCGGCAGGGGCACGCCCACCGCTCCAGTCAACGCCGTGCTCACGTCCAGAGTCGATGGTATGTCGGTGACTGCGGATGTCTTGGAAGTCGGCAAGGGTCTGTACGAAATCAAATACACCCCGAAAACAAGAGGTCGCCATTTTCTTCGCGTGAGTATAGGTGAGGAGGAGTTTCCCCATAGTCCGTACAATGTGTACGCATCCCTTCCTCCTGACATGCTCAGTTCGAAACCCCTTCAGATCATTACTGGTCTCAAACAGCCATACGCTGCCATGTTCAACCAAGACCACAATCTTCTGGTGTCAGAGTCGAAAGACACGAAAGTGTGCTTCCTCATGAGAGATTCCGACGGGCTTGTATGCCAAAAGTTCAGCCAGTTCGCAGACCTGCGTTCTTCCAACCCATCTGGGATTGCTTCCGACAAAGAGGGCAACGTTTACGTCACCAGTGCGGGCGGCCATTCCATCACCAAGTTCAGCAAAGAGGGCGACATTCTGGGATTTCACGAAGTTCAGGGTAATAAGCTAGGAGAGCTGATGCACCCGTGCGGGCTGGTTGTTATCGGCAACGAAGTGTTTGTGTGTGACAGGAACAACTGTCGTATTCATGTTTTTGATCAAGACCTCAGTCCTCTTCGGACATTTGGGTGTCAGGGAAAGGAACCTGGCAACCTTCAATGGCCCTACGATATCGTCTGTAGCCCCGAGGGGGAAATATATGTCGTTGACTGCAATAACCATCGCATTCAAGTCTACGGTAAAGATGGCACTTTCCTCAGATCATTTGGCAGCAAAGGGGCGGAGCCAGGGAAACTGAAGAGGCCAGTAGGCATTAGACTGACTAAAGACGGCCATGCGTATATCAGTGAATACGACAATCACCGCATTTCAGTGTTCAAAACGGATGGCACGTTCGTGACATCCTTTGCCAGCTACGGCACTAAAGATGGAGAACTAAGCTATCCAGTTGGGTTGGAGTTTGACGATGATGGGTATTTGTATGTGTGTGACCAAGGCAACAATAGAGTTCAAGTTTTTTAGAGAGCATCAATCAATCAATCAACATTCACACATTCAATTTTTAATGCAAATCAAAACTTTTGACCACTGTAAAAATCTGTCATAGTTGCTGTGATTATTGTAATGATAATCGTTTCATGTTTTAATTAATGCAATGATTTGAACTGGAGAAAATCAAATGCCATGAGAAGACTAGAAATAATACTTTTGTTCAAATAGCGATGAGTTTCCTGTGAACATGGGCGTGTAGTTGTAGATCAAATATGACGACTCTTCTTCAGCGTTGGGAAACTTGTGGCCATTTTTACGAGCTATACACGCATACAGAAAAACCAACAGACTTTGCCGGCATACATTAGGTATTACTCTAAGAGATTCAAACATGTGAATGCTTTTACTGTATATTGTGGTTCAATACTCTCATTTATATAATACCAACAAAATGGGGTACTCAGTAAAAAATTAACACTTTTGGGGGCAGTAATTAATAATATTCTGTAGCTAAAGTCCACAATTTCAATAATGGGGTCAAAACTCATTTCAGCTGAGTGAGCAAAGCAAGTGAAGCTATATACTTATGAGTTCGGGATATAATGTATATAATATATCTGTGTCTTCAATTCAATTTGTGTAGATATACGTGGACCAGTTACTGCAGGCTACATGTACCCTTTTCTACTAATGCACCTGTGTGTATTATGAAGTTCCATGACAATATTTAGCTACATTATATTGCGGGGTATTTGTTGAATGCATTAGAAATGATCAGCAGAAAATAATAGCTAAGGTCGAGGGATGTTAAAGCACACAGAGTTGCCTAATCAGCAAAAAAAAAAGAGTAATAAAAAAAAATATATATATATATTATAATGAAAATGACTGGGCTCCAAGAGGAGCTAAAAAAGCTTCTATTGTAGAGCAGGTAAGATACGTAGTAGCTACTTATGTCAAAATTACATTAGCTAACTCACAATGTTCTATAGGTATAGTCTTTCTTATAGCCTATAGCCCCTTAGCTCGCTCTGCTGACTTCAATGGGAACCATTTTCAAGTTAAAGTGAATTAATACTCAGTAGATCACAGGTACACAATTTCAATAATGGAGTCACTTATTTTAAAGGTTATAGCTTACCATTCTTAGGCCAAAAACAACAACATTTCCATCAATTCTTAGAGACACCTATGTATGACTACTAACCAACCTTCATTCACAAAGAAGTTAGCAGCACTCTGCATGACCAGTACAGCTTCATTGGAATGGTTTATATTCTGCTGGGTTTCCCATTCAAACGCAATCTTCTCCAGATGGAACTGGAGGCCATAGAACGGATATGTCTGCCCTGAAATAAATAATTTAATATACTAGCATGAAGTACATATACTGCTACTGTAAACCTCAAGGGCATAATGCTAAATCCACAGGCCCCAATACTTACAGTTCAACTATTAGTAAAAATCTATCTTTTTTTAAAAAAATATCACAAATTCCATAATCATATTTCCTGCTGTACATGCCAGCTGTAATTAATACAAGGCACCTTCCATTATGAGCGACCCTTACCTATACATGTGAAAATTACCTTCAATGCTGGAAATGAATTCCACGCCATTTCTGTCAACACTGGTAGACAAGATCTTGTAGACATTGCTGAGAGAGGGGTTGGCTTTGTAAGTGTCCACAGTAATGGCCTTCTTGTGGTAGTTGTAGGTCAGTTTGTCTGTTTGCAGACCGTTCATGAGCGCCGGAGTGAAGGAAGAATATAATCTACTGGACGCAGCAGCTACACACACACACACACACACACAACACACACACACACACACACACACACACAACACATACACAACATACTAGAATATATTGATGATGAAAAAACAAAAAATACAATTATAATAAATAAATAACTAAATAAATATATATCGAAATGCTAAATATATACACACAAACACACATCTGTTTCAAAAGACCTTTACCTTCAGTGAACTTGACGTTGAGACAGATGTTCTCAGAATCGACCTTAGTAATAATGGACAAGTTTTTGCCACCCTCAATGACATTCATGAGTTCAAACCCAAGACACACACCCCACACGGGGAAGTAGTCTCCAGCATCATTAGCCTACAATGGAAGACACATACCCATGCAAATATATATATAGACACATAGCTGTACAATTAAACACACACAAACCTCCTGTTACACGTGCGTGTCTTCATGTGTGTGCCTCTGTGTGCGCGCGTGTGTGGGCATGTATGCACACGTGCATAAAGTATGTATCCAAGTGCTAAGGGTGGTTGCATTTCTATAGCTAAGTGTCTGCTGGTAAACACGCCATGATTCAGGATGCTGACACCTCCACTCAAATATGTACCCTACACGAACTAGTATTGTACCGTCTGTTACGCGATACCTTAAAATTATTTCAATTTATAATCATAATAACCTCTGGCCTTTGAACCTATCATATGACCTCACGACTGTCAGTTTTTTTTTAAATATGAGATTAGTGAGAAATATTCTCTATTTCGTTTACCAAAATAAGACAAAACAAATGTGTGAAGATATGCCTACCAAACTGACGCTGTCAAGATTTAAAAGGAATGCCAGACAGAGTAATGTGGTCAATTACGAATGGAATGTGTTTCCCCAGGCTGGCCTAAATGGAAGTGCTAGGGGAAGAACAGTAATGATGTCACATCCATTAGGTGCCTAACCTGGGTGGGGGGGGGGGGGGGGGGGGGGGGGGGGGGGGGAAAAAAAACACAGAAGACGTGGCCCTGGTGGAAGGGAATGGGGCGGGGGGGGGTGTGGTTTTTTGTATTTTTATAAAACTCT
>WLWI01004002.1_pt1 | contig 12537 bp, 7 predicted proteins | sample 6701501 | NCBI WGS metagenome assembly WLWI01 (sample SAMN12718690, study PRJNA515312) | sponge metagenome | isolation source: marine sponge | host: Mycale hentscheli | place: New Zealand: South Island, Marlborough, Capsize Point | collected 2014-11-01
CACTTATCACACTCGTCGTACAATATGGGAATGATATTTTACTCTCACGCCATATTTTCACTCGCCTTCGGCTCGTGAAAATATTTTGCGTGCTCATAAAATATTTCCCATATTGTACTCAGACTCGTGCTATAAGTATTATATATATATATATATATTATATATATGACCCCTGAGATAACTCTAAGAAATTTTTTAATATGTAGAATTAAAGCATTACATTTACATTCATTGCTGAATTCTGCATCTTAAATAACTGTCTATTCTAGTGTTACATTGTGTACCTTAGCAGCAAACAATTTATCAATTTAAACATCAGCCTCAACCAGGTAGTGACAAAGAGATGTAGATAAATGATAAAAAAAAGTAATTTTAAATTCAGCAAACAATATGATCCCAACAAACTCAAGTAAATTTGGTTCATTCAACTAGTATTAGTATTCTAGTAGAGTTCTAACGATCCACTCTATTGATAAAGGTAATAATTTATGTTACGTTCTCCTGAAATATCTTCATACTCGTTATCCCTACGACGTCTTCTGGAGTACCATTTCGACAGAATGAGGAAAATAATTACTAGAAATATGGTGATTAAAGCTGAGACGCTATAATATAAGGTGATGCAACTACCACTCCATGGAAAGAAAGTATATAAATGTCTCAACCCTACATTTATAGCAATGCTAAAGGCTACAGAGGAATACATCAGGCCCATTACAAAACTTTTCATAGAATATGGAGATTGTGCAGAGAAGAATTCCATTGCAGACGTGAAAATGAGGTAATAAGCCAAACTGCTGAAAGGTGCTGGCATATAGAGCCAACGATAGCTCAAGGTATATGTGCTCAAACCTTCTTCTAATTTCACTCGTTTGGAATCCAGTAGGCACTGTAGAGTTATGTTTTCTTTGTCAGTCATTACAGAACCAGCCACATCTATCCCCAAATAATTTATCTGATTCAAAAGCAGAAATAACATCCCAAGATTAAATCTCATTGTCATAGAACAATGGAATTTAAAGCAATTTTTCAAAATCGGATAAATGAGAAGCTCAAACAAAGGAACTCCTATCAGTAAAATAAGACTAGAAGCTTGAAATAAAGAACGCACCAGTAAGCAGTCACGACAGGAAACTGGTTTCCTAAAAGCAGTATGTATTATTCCTGCCAACCCATTATGCTGAAAACGCCCGATTTCAAACTTCAATGTGTCTGCATATACTATAAAATACCCTACAAAAAATGATCCAATTAATAGAATCCAGAGCATCCTAAAGAAAGTTTTCACATCTTCTACTTCTTCATGAGTAAATGGACCTCCATACTTAGACTTGGACAAGTTGATGCGCGACTTCTTCTGGTCCCAGTAACTAAAAGCACTGCGTGCGTGAGGATATTTGTTAGTTGCTGCGTATTTTAAAACTTTAAATATTAACTTTAAAGGATTGCGAGAGGTGGGCTCTTTTACTAGGTCTTTGTTGTACAAAATATCTGCACAAAGTGCGACAGTTACAATAACAGCAATAAATACTGTACTGAAGGCACCAATGCACCCACAATCCAGAATCAATACACTGAGTATGTCAGATAAATAATAACACCAGGTAAACCAGCTGATAAATGATGTTATCTGTCTTGACGGGGCATCCATAAGCTGGTCAACACCAAACTGTAAACTGTTAACAAGAAGAGATCCACTAGCTATAACTCCAACCAACAGGATCAAGTTTGAAACTGAATTTTTATTTTGATCAGTACTTCCTCCATAGATTAGATACACTACTTCTACAATTCCATTCAGTAGAATAGCCAACCACATACCTATAATGCTGTACTTAATAGTCTTGTACCTTCCCAGTACAACATCACTGAGTAGTCCTAGAAGTGGAACACACAGAATTCCTACACCAAATACAACTGAAAAATATGTTAAGTATTGGGATGATGAAAAAATCCAATTATCTACATGATAGAAATGGAAGACTATAATAACTGCACAGACTTCCCAGAACAAAAGCACTACTGCTCCTTTGCTCTTGAAACTTCTACACTTCATGACTTTTTTCATAATGATAGCAACATAAAGGGATTATATATAAGTTGACCGAATTTAGAGTTGACAGACAAACATCTGGTACCCTAGGCTTTATGTGAACTTGTACTGAAAGTTTTGTTTCCTGCAAACTGAAAAAACAACAAGACATGTAACTGCTTATGAAAACAGCACCTACATGTATGATATGCTTCCCAATAGTCTATAGTAGTATTGACTGGATCATTGTTTACTAAAGGTCTATACTCATTTCCTTGAACTTGAACTACAAGTATTATAACACTAATCATTAGCACAACACGTTCAAACCACTGTGAACTGGACTAATGATGCTCCAAATATAATTCAGACATGCAAAAATAAGTCAAGCTAAATCAGTATCCACCAGAAATAAATTTAACTACATTACCGCAAGGAAAGTCGACCTGTCCAATAGTATTAAGTTTGACCTTAATAGAGTGGCCTGGACTACGTGCTATCCAGTTGGCTGTTGCATGCCGGGAGAATATATTGTGCAGTTTCAGTATGTCAAAAAAAAGAAGCAACTAACCCTGTTTGACGATAAAGAAAAATCAAGTGATCTTGAGAGAGGCGTGTCTAGTGAATCAGACACAAGTGAAAGTTTACTAAATCTAGTGGACAACCATTGCCAGTCAGAACAACATTCTAAATGCATCATTGTACCAATTCTTAAATCCTAGCGATGCCGTCGATTCTCTTAGTATGTGTAACCAACTCAAGTTAGACATAAAAATATACTGTAACCGTCTTATGCATGTTCACTGAATGCTGAATGTTCCTAGTTTTCAAGTACAAAAGTGGTTATTGTATTAAAAACCCTTTACCAGAAATGTTTTCAGAGCTAAGAAAAACTACATTGTGTTAATAGATACTGCAGGAGCTACCAAAAAGTTACTTTGAAATAGTTAGCTAAATTAATGATTTACATGCACACAAAAAAAACTGAAAAATGTCATCCTTAGCTTTATGAGCTACAACATTAATTTAAATCATAATAACAAAAAGATCAGTAAAGTAGTTTAAATATCTTTAGAGCAAGAGAAATAGTTTTGATGCAGTGGTAAACAACAACTTTCAAAGCCAATAACTTATTCTTTGAATTGTGAATAGGACATCTCGTTCGCTCATTATTAGTGCACAAGCACACTACCAATTAATTTTGCAAACCATCAGCACAACCAAGCCTGACCCATGGTGGCAAGCTTTTAATATAATACAACATGTGACCACATTGCTGGTATATACACACACAAAAATAATAAAGAAATTATAAATTCATCCCAATATGTGATACCCAAAAATTATATTTTCTACATATAGTAATTGTCAGGTTTCTTGGCGTACTTCACTGTCGTGCTTGAGCTAAACTGTAACACTTGGCTTTCATTAAGCACGTTATCCCTTCGCTTTCGTGTAGAATACCATTTAAAATATAAACATACTGCCGCGATAAGACCTCCACAAAAAATGGTGGACAATATGAAGTACCAAATGCCACAGCTAAGTCCTCCCAATTTAGGAAAGTGTCGAAACAAAAGTCTCAGGCAAAATGATATCGCGATAGCCACAGCTAACAAAGAGAACAGAATTCCCATCAAGAAAGACTTCATGGAGTACGGAGATTGTGCATACATGAATTCGGCAGTGGACGTAAACATCAGATAATAGGCTATGCTACTGAAAACCGTTGGCAAAGCTAACCAGTAGAAGCTAACATTTACTGTTTGACCCTCCAATAAAGTAGTCTCATTGGTGACAAACAGACAAACCACCGTCTCATTAGAACTCCGAGCATGGCCAACCCATTCTAGAGCTAGGCAGCTACATTGGTGAGCAAAGAAGAAGAACATGCCCACCACAAACTTCTTGGAAAAAGTAACTTTATCCATGTATTTCCATACAAAAGGATGGACCAGCCACTCAAACAAAGGAATACCAAGCAAGATAAAGGAATTGGCTCCATTAGACACAATGCCTCTAACCAAACAGTGGCCATATCCTGAGAGGTTGTGCACTCCAGTATAGAGATCATCACTATAGTGATACAGCATCATATCAGTTGTGTTAGCAGCTGCTATGAAATGTCCTCCAAAGAAGCTTCCCAAAATCAGGATTATCATCACTTTAAGAAATGTTTTGACATCTTCAACTTCTTCACTGGTAAATGGCCCACCATATATGGACTTGGCCAAATTTAAACGAGACTTTTTGTCATCCCAGTAACCAAATGCACTGCGAAGACGAGGATACTTATTATTCTTAGCATATTTAAGCACTTCAAAAATAAGTTTCAGAGAATTCGGTGACACTGGCTCCTTGACAAGAATTCCACTAAATAGAAAGTCTAAACAGAGTCCTAAAGTAATAACAAGAGAAGCAGCACCTGCATTTATAGTTTCCAACGGAAGACATTCAGAAAAAAATGTCTTGAGCATTGCTGCCATGAAAAAAGACCAGCAATACCAATTAAAGTAAGATGAAAGCTGCCATGATGGAGCATCCATAAGTTGATCAGCTCCCAAATGGAAGCCATTCACCATAAAGCTCCCGTACATGATAATCCAAACACTTATGAATAGGCTTGAAATCATCTCCCATGCCTTTTCATCAGGATGGTTTATACTGTCCATGATGACAACCAGAATGCTGTGCATTATGGTGCTTATCCACAAGGTCACAACCGTGTACTTGACCATTTTGTACCTTCCTAGTTTTACATCTCCAAGCCATCCTGAAAATGGGAATGCAAGTACTGCAACAGTCACTGAAATCATGAAGGCAAAATAGTTAGTTTTTGAAGCATTGATATTGTCGTAAGAGCGGAAAGCCAAAAAGAGCACTGAAACATGAAGCAGTAAAATAGAAAATCCTCCTCGACTCCTGAAATTCTTGGACGTATTAGACGAGTATTGGTAAGAGTCTGAATTGTAAGGCACTAATTCACCACTCATCTTTCCACACTTGACCTCTCAGTAGATAGCTCATTCTTAAAACTCATTTAAAACACATTATCTTGTTGATACTGAAACTGGTCCTAAACTAACAACAGATGTTTGGAATAGGAAGCAAAAATCTCAAGAAATGTATTCCATAGTATCTGCTGCTTACAAGTAAACACTCTCACTTTTAATAAATCACTAGATTTTGTAAACACTACGTTGTACTATACATTAGCTATCATAGCTTTAAAAAGGTAACAATAATAACATTGGGAATTTTGCTTTTTACAAGAAGGTTTGATATTCCCCTGGTACTTACACATCAGAAAAATGTGAAAATAGCAATGCAGTCCTTGGAGAGAAGAAAGTACATGTACAATGCGGCAGTATAATAAACACATAACAGGGTTTCATATAGGATATCTTTGGGAGGTGAAGGGGAGGGGGATTTTGAGTGTAAAAACTGAGTTACTTTTTTGTTTGTTTGCAAAGAAACTAACTAAAACTAAGCATAAGAGAAGAGCCATTGCCTAAGTGGGCTATTTTTCAAAAAGATTTCTTCAAGAAATGGAAAAATGTTATGGAGTTAAAATCACTAGAGAAAATACAAGAGTATATCCTGCACATATCAAAACACAATGGGTTTAAATACAAACCAAAAGTCAAGATTTAAAAAAATTAACTCACTTCACAATTATACCCAATCATTTCTCAATGTTTTTTAGCTGATTTTGTCGATTCCTAATGTCATTTCGAATAGCCACGCCTAAACTATACCATGAGTTAAATATTTACACAGTATCATTACATCATTGTTGCATACATGGAATTTATAATATATTCTTATTTGTACCGAGTACAATACTTCAAGGTGGGCATTCTTATTCGACACTAACAAAGAAAATTGGCAAAATATTCTTTAAAAAGCTTTGGATAAACATGAAATGGAAAAGTAAGTACAAAAAATACCAGGGAGTTTCATAAACAGTGAACTAAAAAAAATTACCCCATCTGAACTCAAGTAATAGTTTGTTTTATGAGTGCCCAGCTATCAACTTTCGTATGAATAATGGGAAGTATGTATAAATGCTTATTCCACTCTTGGGCACGACAGCCATTACCAATCCCGGACATAAAAGCCTAAGGAGGGGTGTAACTGAAGTTTGAAAAAATCCTGAAACCTTTGAAAGGGTTGAGAGAAAAAGAAACAATACTGTTTATTATTCTAGCACTTCGTGTTTGTAACACTCAAGATGTTCTCAAGTGTATTAGTGAAAGGATAAATAAGCTGTTTTCCATCTTGCCTGTGTGTTGTTTGTTTTAGTTGTTTTTTATATCTTTTTGATTATTTTTGGTATATGATGAAAGTAAAATAATGAAATGTTTATGCTGAAACTGATACATAGTTTTATTTATTCTGGTCATGGTCAAACCAATATATTTGTAATCACATCAGGCTTATTTGTGATAGCAGAATAGAGAGACAGTTTGACCTGAGAGAGAGAGAAAAAAAAACAACGGAAAAGTTGATCATAATACTTTCAGTTCAAGCACATGGCTCAATCCCCTCTCATCCAAGCACCTTGAGACAAGAGGGTGCCCATCTCAGAATTGCCCACTTTTCTCCAACTACACTTTGAAAACAACATTAAAAAGTACAAGTCTTACTCATAATGTGTTGGACACAATGTAGTCAGTAAAAAAAAACAACTCTAATTTGGAGCTAGGGTGAGCACTGTACTCGCTTGCCACAGCATTTTGCTATTGTTTTTTGTTTTTTTAATCAAAATAAACTATAAACCGCTCTTGGTCCAGAATGCTTAAGCATGTGGATCCAGTCCTCACTGAGACCACACCACTCACATGTTTGCTTCATTTCAAGACTGATATAATATGGTAAATATTGTCAATAATTCAAGAACTGAAATAAGCGAGTATGGTAGTAAGGCAAAGCTGACTAAAATTGGTAAAAAATCTCCACATTCACCTATATAAAAAACCTGCATAAAACAGAGAGTATACTTATATCTTAAGGTAGTAGTCACATTATCATCTTGGTTCAAGTTCAAAGTTAAGTGTTCGTTATTCCACCCTAGATATCTTCACAATGATATATTTAGGTACATGACCCATGATATTTCACACTGTACTGAGTGAGCCCATCATTACCCCTGTAGTTATAGCAACTGGCCAAACTTTTTTCAATTTTCTCTGTTGTTTACTGTACCTTCCTCTCTTTACCCTGCTCAACAGGGTTAAAGCAGCTGCTAAAATATCTGCTGGGGGCTGTGAGTTACCCTTCCTCTAGTACTAACTACAGTATGTAGTGAAGATATCTAGTGTGGAATAAACCACTTATTACACTTGTCAAGAGTGTTATGGCAAGATATTTCACTCTCAGGCTTTATTTTCACTCAGCCTGCTCAGTGAAATATTTTTCCATATCACACTCTGACTCATGTAATAAGTACTATTTATATATATAGACTATTAAAATAATGTTTTCTTCTGTCTACCCTACTGTGCTAGTATATGCTAGTAATAAGTGAGATCCAAATATAATTGGGAAATTCTGAATGTTATCAAAATCCTCCATAAAAATTGCAGAACAGTCTGATCTATGCATGTACGTGGCTCTATATAAACATTTGATGGCTCCACATAAACCATGCAATCACAAGTAAGTCCCAATATCTTGCAATAACTCAAAGAACCGAGTAAACATAAGTTGTTGTTGTTGTAGTTGCTATTAAGTCTTTAATTACTATTATTGATCTGGAAATTTGGTCACCTTCTTACTTACTTAGTCTATTAGTATGAGTAATAGCACTGGAAACCATGCTACTAATTGAATAGAACAGGTTACCCATGCTATCACTCGCTACTAGTAGGCCAGCTTTTTATTTTAACGATTGGCACTGTAGCTACACTGTACTGTTTATTCATTATCTCTGAATTTCATTGCTTCCTCCTGAAGTTTGTTTTCAACATATGGCTCCACCAAATCTGTTGGACTGAACTTTTTCGCTAAAGAACGACTAATTTTTATTGTACATATTCTAACTAAACTTCCTGGCTTCATAATATTACTGCTACTGGTTTCCAAACGGACAGCCTGCCTGAGCCCATTCACTGAGAGTGTTATCCAATATTACCATTGACTGTCCCATGGTAGTGATAAGGCCAGCCATTGTTATCTTATACAAAGTGGAATCGATCCTCTTTAAAGTTGTTATCATAAAGTTAAATTTGTTATTCATATCAATGCGATAAAAGACAAACTGAAAATACAATGTCATGTATAAGTTACAAAAAAAAAGCACTAAAGCACACTAAAATCTATATTTTAAAAATCTCTGAAGCTTGCATACACATATGCCTGTAAAGAAAACATAATCTGCTAATGATCAAGAGAGCTGACACAAATTTTAATATTCATTAATAATGCTCCTGAGAATTCTGATAATGCTGTCTCATCTTGTAAAAAAAAGATAAAATTAAATAAAAAGTCGCCAGTACAATAACTAATATCACATTACACAAATACACTATGTAATGTTCTCTGTATTTACTTTCTAGATTAAATATTATTCCATAGGAAGCACAATAAATAAAGTAGAAAAGCCCACAAACAAATCCCCTCATACACTGAGGGCATTGAGCACATAGAAATTCAGCTCCTGCGACAATCATCATGTAGAGTCCAATGCAGTTTAAAACTGAAAGACTCACGAACCAATGCGGAAGGTCAAGCTCTCGGTGCATGTGAGAATGTACATTCCATTTTTTAATGGCAATAAAAATTAAATTTAATGTTAAGTACAGAATACTAAAAAATCCTCCCACAGCCATTCTCAAAAATATTTTGCAGTGTGGCAAAAATATTTGTGTAAATGGAAGTAAAATCCATTCATAGAAAGGAAAGCAGACTGCTATAAACATATAACCTCCTTTCAAAGTGCCTAGTTTAGCCAAACAAAGTATGTCTTCCTCAGGAACTTCGTACGGCTGTATAATTAGCCAGTCATTGATTGAGACTACACACAAAAAAACTCCTGCCAAAAACATTAGAACACTGACTTGGAAAAAAGATTTGACCTCCTCGACTTGTTTAACAGAAAATGGTCCTCCAAACGTAGTTTTTGCCAATTCAATTCTTGAACAGCATTTATTGTCCCAGTACACAAATGAAGTCCTCAATTTGGGATATCTGTTCTTCATCGCATACTTTAAAATTCCAAAGATCAAAGCCCACGAATTCTGTGTCATTTGGTCCACAACGAGACAATAACCAAACAGGAAGTCTACACAAAGTGCCACAGAGATTAGTGTTGGGAGATAAAAGTAAGAGATCCAGTTGTGGGTATAAACCAAGCAGACCTGAATGCAGTCCACCATTACCATGCTGGCAAAATATGTCCAGGCATACCATTTCAGGTAGGAAGTGATTTCTGTAGATGAAGAATCCTTGAGTTGATTGGTACCAAATTGGACCATGTTCATCTGGCAACAAAGTGTCCCAATACTCAAAAGAGAGTAACCAACTATTCTTAAATAAACTCCATATTTTGTATCAATGATTGATGGAAGATATGCCACTGGTAGAGACAAAGAACCCATCCACATGACCAAGATGCTAACCCGAATAAATTTATACCTGCTCACGTAGGCATCTGTAAGCATCCCCAAAATTGGAAATACTAAGCTACCTATAAATGCGCTCTGTCTTAGTTTTGCGTGACCGTGAGTATGACCAATAATATTCAAAGCATGATGGAGAGCCACAAACACCACAAAGCTCCAGTACAGAGTAATCATCGCACCAGCCTTCTTGAACCAAGTGAAACGATATTTCAGTCTGGGGACAGGCCGTATTCTCGGTATGGTGACCTCATCTCTGCTGTCTTGTTGGACCTGCCCATGCTGCGAGTAATTGTATTGGGCTACACAACTGATCTCTGCACCAACTAGATGATCATTCGACATATTATGCTTGTTATCCTAGCATAAACTCAGCACATCGGTATATAACATGAGACTTAGACGTCCCATGAGGAAACAGACTATAATATACAATCTGAAAGACTCCAACGTCATTGAATGCAAAACCACCGTAAGTCAACAATTGTCACAAATTCACTAGTATTTGGGAAATTGAAACTGGATCACAAAGATAACTATAAAATATTCAAATACAAACGAAGAAAAAGACACATGCCTAGTTGATGTTGTAAAACGGGGAAAAAAAGACAGAATCTCAGAATGAAACTGGCTAATTACATCAATGAAGTGTTAATTCATACAGTTTACAACTACTTAGCACAAAAACAGATAAATAAAATTCACACCAACTTTTTATAACAATAAAATTAATTTGTGACATTTTTTTTCTAAATTTAACATGACAACTGAAAATGAAATTTAAAAATAAAAATGTTATTCAGTATCTGTCTGCTGTAGAATTATAAAGTGTATCGTAATACTGTTCCGCAAAATACTGCTGGTTAGGGAGGTGGTCCTCTCTGAGTCTTTTTTTGTAAAAATAAGCCACAACAACAAATCCCGCATAGCAGATCACAGCCAGCATCAAACAACAGAGAAAGTACCATTGCATGCAGCACAATTTCAAGACAGATGCATTGAGCATCTGGAAGGAGCCAAACACAACATAATACGCCAATAACATAGTCACTACTAAGCAGCTATAACTGAACCCAAACACAAGCCCTTTCATGGAGTACGGAACTTGAGCACAGACGAAGGTAATTCCAGAAGAAGCCACAAGATAACCTCCCAAAGAGTAGGTTACTGCAAGTACACTAAACAAGCGCATACGGTTCGTATCGAATCCTTGGTTCATTAAGTTTTTAATTTTACAAGATGCACAGGTCCCTGATGAAGTTAGCTGTTCCAGTAAAATCAATTCCAGAATCCCCAGCAGCATGAAGCTAATGCCTATAAAACACACTACCGGTGCTGTAAGCTTGTGGAGCCACTTCATGAAACAGAACCGAATAAAAATACACCATAAAAGAAAACTCGCAATAATAAAAATAGGCCCAGCATAATAATATACGTAGTTTTTCAAGCAATTTTCAGTGAAGTTTGAGTGACCCCAAAAGCTATACCAAAAAGAAATACAAGATACAAGAAATGGCATTGCCGTAATGCTCACAAATATGCACGCTACAGAGATAAGTCCTATGACACGAAAAAATGTCTTGACATCTTCCACCTGCTCTGTAGTAAATGGACCTCCATATTTTACTTTACCCACATCAATTCTAGAATAGGGCTTGTCTTCCCAATATGTAAACGCACTTCTCATGCGAGGATGCTTATTCTTTGCCGCATATCGGAGCACTTTAAAGATTAATTTTATGGGATTATGAGTTCTAGGTTCCTTAACAAGTATATGGTTAAGGACCAGATCTGACAAAACTGCAAAAGTCATCAAAAAAGGGACCAGTAACTGTGACATGAAAAAAAAATCACAACAAATGCTACATTGTAGTAACCCATTTAGGGCAGAAGAGATATAATACACACACATATAAGAAAAGCAAAACTTTACAAGATCTGTAGCAGAGGAATCTATCAATTGATCAAAGCCAAATTGAAGAATATTAGTTTGAAACCCAATGCAACCTAGCATACAAATTGTTTTACTTATACTTGCAGCAATGTTGTAAATGGAGTCAGAAAGAGCTGGTTTTAGTATTTGCGGAAACAGAACTAGAATAGATCCCATCCACATTACTATAAGGCTGATCTTAATGACTTTGTATCGGCCAAAGTAAGTATCCGTGACACACCCAATGACTGGAAAGCTTAACACTGGGAGAGTGACAACAAATGTATAAATAACTTCCTCTATGGGTTTCACGCAATCTTTAATAATCACTAGCTGTCCACTCTCTAGAAAGTTGAACATGGTGAATGATGCAAAACTCCAAGCATATATTAATATAGTTGGATTCTTTATCAACACTTTCCAGTAGCTGTTGAACTTTATTGATCCAGGCATTATAAAAATAACAAAAATCCTTGATGCAAATAGCTTTACAAGTCCTCAGCCACGACTCTCAAAACTACTTTTATCCTCATCAAAAGATATCGCAACAATGTGAAAGCACACACAAATTAACTAGCTATACATGCAAGGCTCCCGTTTCCCCAATAAATAATGTCTTTTTAATTGGTGACAACTTAGATGAGATCTTAAGCCCCATGCTAACACAACAAACATGTTTATAGCCCAAACAATCTGGTCGTAGTTTTGTCGTTTTTATTGAAAAGCACTTAAGGATGTGTCAACCCCACTACATCTTTAAACAAACTCTAACTACTTCAGAAACTTCTATAAAAGAATAATAGTTTCTAAATGAGATATACACTGCAGGGTTTCATTTAGGGGGGGCGAAAGGGGGCATTTGCCCCCCCTTGGGTTCTAAATGCCCCCCCTTGGATTCTAAGTGCCCCCCACCCTTTTGAAAGAACCGATATTTATTAAGAGAAAAATGT
>WLWI01004003.1_pt1 | contig 12537 bp, 6 predicted proteins | sample 6701501 | NCBI WGS metagenome assembly WLWI01 (sample SAMN12718690, study PRJNA515312) | sponge metagenome | isolation source: marine sponge | host: Mycale hentscheli | place: New Zealand: South Island, Marlborough, Capsize Point | collected 2014-11-01
CCGGCCCCTCCCCCCCACCCCACCCCACCCCACCCCCCCCCCACCCCCCCCCCCCCCCCCCCCCCCCCCCTCGACAAACAAACACACACACATGCACACACACCTATGTATACACACACACTCACATAAACAGCCTACAACATGTGTGTATTACAGAGACTGTGCGTGAATGTGTCCTGGTGGTATCATGACTGAACAGGGCTAGAGTTGCACAGATTACTGCAACCAAATCTGTTGTTCCATGATAATAAGTTTACTATTCTAATCTGGAAAACCACAGCTCTGAGAGCTGGAGTCCTGAACACTAGAAAATGATATGTCCTTTAAAATTATGTGCTTCATCAAACAAAGTATTAACTTTTATAGGATTGCAACTACAGAGAAATACTGGCTATGTTAGGGAACTGACACATCTTGGTCATGGAACTGACAGGTCTAGGTCATGGAATTGACAGGTCTAGGTAAGGGAACTGACAGGTCTAGGTCAGGGAACTGACAGGTCTAGGTCATGGAACTGACAGGTCTAGGTAAGGGAACTGACACGTCTTGGTCATGGAACTGACAGGTCTAGGTAAGGGAACTGACAGGTATAGGTCAGGGATCACACAGGTCTAGGTTAGAGAACTCACAGGTCTAGATCAGGGAACTGACAGATATGTGTTAGGTAACTGACACTTTTAAGTCAGAGAATTCACATGTCTAGGTCAGGAAATCCACAGTTCTAGATTAGGGAACTGACAGGTCTAGGTCAGGGAACTGACAGGTCTAAAGTCTCTGGCTTTTACTGAATTGTAGTGGAGCTACTATTCAAACAGAATATAAGACATACCTGCAATCAGTTTAGGTTTTCCATTATTTGAAAATTTCAATGATTTGTTATTTGCTTCTTGCGCCTTATGTCTCCTACATTTAAATTATCAGACAGAAACCCTCCAACACATAGAGACTATACAACACCAACAAGGTAGCGTGTACCATGGCTGTCGAGTAGGTGGGGAGAAAAGATGACCTAGAACCCTCAGACTCTGTGTATGCTTATTATAATTAAGATCTATAAATATTCTACAATCATTTTAGTATTCTTGCGAGCCTTTCACTTTCAAACAGATAGAGCCCACTGAAGACAGCAGCTGTACTTATTTTTAGCATTTCAATAAGCCTGGTTTGAACGGGTTCAAGATGAAGTAATTAGAGACTACAGTATGTATAAAACCATGTGATAATGAATATTCAAGAATATTTAGTAGCAAAAAGCCATGAAAGTTACTTTCAAATGGTGCAAGTGAAGTCAGTGTGTGCCGGCCATCTTTTCTCTCCATCTAGTGGACAGCCGGAGGGCAAGGCTAGTGTAGTAAAGATGATGTGTGAATATGACCTGGTCAAAATAAAAGAGTTCTGTCCCTCATGACTGTATAGTGCTAAATTGACACAGATTTACTACAACCAGAACCTGTTATTCCTGGTACTCAAGTTCAGCCAACTTTCAGAGACATTTTTCCTCTATTATGCTCGCCCAGGATGTGGGTGTGTTGACTGGTTTTCTATATATACTGGCCGGTAAGCTCACCCCATCAGTCAGTCTTTAGTTCTGTATAGTTCACATGCTGGTTTTAATAAAATAAAACTTAATTAAATAGCCCTAAGGTGAATTACTTAGTCTTCAATCCTGGATTAGAGAGATATGGGCAGCCCTCAACCATAACCCCTCCTAGTCCAATTCCGTCGAGATTGCCTCTGGTGGTAGAATCTATCTGGTAGCAGTTGTCTCCCAATTAACACGGGGACAGCCATTGCAACAGGTGCAACCAGAATCTGTTGTTCCTAGTAATCAAGCTTACTTTGTGAAATACTCAACTGCTGAACAGCTCTTCTGCAACCTCTGTCTTTACACACAAGAAAAAAAGAAAATCATGCAAAAATTAATACTATTTAAAATGTCTATAGAGTTGAGCAATTTCATGTTTGCTATGTCCAATTTGTTCCATATGAGGTTTCTTAGTACATCGTGTGCATAGGGAAATATATCACTATTTGAAGACTGGAAAGACACATAGCATAGGCAGCTAGAGTCCTGAACACTCGAGAAAGAAAAAGTATGTTTATTTTTGAAATGATTTTTTTATATTAATTAAGTCTTTAAATTGTTTAAGATTGCAAATAGTAGAGAAATACTGCATAACTATTGAATGATTACTAACCAATGGTGTATGTGGTGTGACAACCCACACCACATGCACTCTCACAAAGAAAGAGCTACAAATTGATATAGTCCAACTCTATTCTATTCATTCTATTCAAACTAATGAACTCGCTTTTTACCATACAATCTTGCATACATCTTAGCCTCCTGTTATATAACTTTCCTGATTCTGATTTCTAATTCAGTCTGTCCTTATTGCTCAAACTTATAGACTTACCTCCTGCAACTACTCCTAGATCCTGGGAGGTAATTCACCTGAGCCAGCCTAACATCTTAAAACCCTGTAGACTGAGGACTTACTCTGGTGGCAGCGACCTAATAGAGCGGTCTCTCCTGTCACAAGTTGGTGTACTGTTGAGCCTAAATACCTGAGCCTATCCGCCTAGCTGGCGTCACACCACAGTGTACTGTAATTAGTAGACTTATCCTAGTTAAAATTTAAATTATGGCTTGTAGTTGAAGACTACTAGCCTTGTTCTCCTAATTTTAACTTGACAAAATTGTTGAACAAGAGTCAAAAAATTAGATGGCTATGCACAACTGTAATGAGTATGCCTAAAAGTTCAATATTTTGTGAGAAATAGTTGAGGTTTATTTTATAATACTGTTTTTATACTGAATTGTGGAAGATCACTTGCGAGTTTTTTTTTGTTTTGTTTTTAAATCATTTTTTTTAATTTTTCCCTTAGTCCATTTCATGTTATCATGTAACCTGCTTACAAAATAGAAGACTTTATGACTTCATAAGTTAATTCAAATATTTCTTCTTTCACTAATGTTAAGGTATTTCAGTATTTCTTTTGATTAAAGCTACAATGAATGTGCTGACTGAGTGAGATGATAGATTACATAAGCTGGGAGTCATAGACCTAAGGTATCATTTCTGTTGGATGCTCTTGAAGAGAAAATGGGGTGTAGTCACTAGCATCTGGAGATCACAAGTATTAGTAGAGACCTCCAATTTTTAGAGTGAGTGGCTTCTGGGTTTGCCACAAGCTAGTTTCGTGAGCAGCAGAACAACAAGACATCAACACACAACAAGACATCAACACACAACAAGACATCAACACACAACAAGACATCAACACACAACAGAATTCTTTGATATTTGCAAATGGAACATGTGAAAATTATTTAACAATGCATGATAATATTTGCAAATGATCTTATTCTCCTTTTAGAAATTAGCTAGTAGCTTGCTAGGTACACACACAAGTAATTATATTCAACAATATTTATAATTCAATTATGAAATGATAATGAAGTGTTGGTATTCCATTTCACTGAGATACTATGAAATCCTAAATACAGAATACTTGGTTAAGAATGGTTCTGTGCAGCAGCAGTAATATCAGATTCAATTTGTGGAGAGACTAGACCTTCCACTAAAATGCCTATAATATCACAGGTCTGTTCATATAATCTGAAATCTGCTGAGATTATGTTAGTATTATTCAGAGCTGTATGACACTGGATAGAATTAGTGGACAATAATAAATACAGCAATGAGGTTAGAGATAGCTAAGTCCATTTATAATGTCAACACCTAACTATTCCATATTGTTGTGTGTTAGATATAACCAATTCTGTTTAGTCAAGTGTTAAATATTGTTATGATATAGAAACAAATGTGTTAATTGAGTCAAATGAAGGAGTAGAACTCCAATAGCAATAGCTCCATAACAACCAATGTTATTTTGATAAATCCAACATTACAAAGTTGGGAGAGTGTTTCAGTCCTGTTGCAAGTATACAGGCACCAATGGGTCCTATATTGTTGTGAGACAGATATAAATCTTCCAGCTTAATAAGTGAGTTTAGTTGAGTGCCAATAGCAGCTGCTCCCTCATCACTTATGTTATTATGTGAGAGATCAATATGGGTTAGATTTGTACAGCAGTTTATGCCTACAGCTACTGATGTGGCTCCTGTAGGTCCAATATCATTATCGGACTAATCTATGATTCTTAACTTGGTTTGCTTATCATTTAGACTATTTAATCCTATACCAATTTTTTCAGCTCCTATAGATACAATAGCATTGTGTGAAAGATCTAAGTACTGCTGTTCTATGAGACTACTGAGTGCTTCACCAATAGCAGCTGCACCTTCTGGACCAATATCATTATAAGATAGATCGAGTGATTCCAATAATGTCAAGTATATCATTCCATAACCAATTTGAACTCCCGCCTTCATCATTAAAAATCTGAAGAGATACTTCCAGTACACGTAAACGCATCAGATATGTTAGTGTAAAAGACATAATAATTGTAAATAATGGATCTACAATGTTTCCTTTCAATTCAAGTGTTCCAAGAGAATTAAAAAAAATTGTATTGCTTCTGTAATATTCAAGACATCATTTGTATTAAATTCACACTCTGTTATACAAAGACAACTTAACTAAACATGAGAAATTGAGTTCAGTCCTGCTATGACTTCATTAATAGCTTTTAGGAAAAAATTTCTATTGTGTTAGATCTAACTGTAATTGACAATGATAATGATGTATTAACCCAGAGAGCAAGATGGACATACCTTCAGAAGATGAAGAGCAGTTGATACACAAGTGCCTAAGATTGATTAACTTGAAAGCATCACTATAATGTATTGAGCTTTTGTATTAACAAGTTTGATAAGCATTAAATTCATTTTTTCCAACTTATACATGCAAGGTCAAATGTAGATAGATTGTATGGAAAAAATTAAGTTTCATAGCATATTGGCTGTCTAATACTTGAAACTGTATGAATGCACTTTACACCTGTCTAATAGCAGAGCTACTTGTTACTATCTTTTACAGTAGAGGTGAGCATGAAAATGGTGGTAATTAAGTGTGTACCTCTCAACATGAACAGGATAAGCATCAGTAAATCCTTTATTAACAGTGGCAAAGCTTTTCTATGTGTAAATAATATAAAATACTATGGGAGAAATACAGTGATTTAACACAAACTCAATTCCTGTCACTCTAAATAGTTAACTATATAGAAAAAATATCAGATTATGTTTCACTTCTAGGGAATGTTTTCTGTTATTTTGCTATTGGTCATGTTTAGGATATTATCACTAACGACATGAGAGTAACTGTGTAGCAGCTGAAGTGTTGATTTAACAATTTCTGCTAGCAAAGGAAAGGTTGAAAGAATGACAAAATTGTTATATAGTGATTTCCGTTTTAATATACAGTGAAACCTCTCTACAAAGGAATTCTGAAAAGCAACATGACTCTTAACAACAGCCAACATGAATGGAACAATAGCAAATGACCTCTGAAAGAAACCAAATCCTCTATAAGAATAATATATTGACTCACTGCATCAATTAAAACAAGGCATGTCAGTACTATGTCTATAATTTATCCTAAGACGAATCTTCCATTACTAGTTTAGCATCAGCAGCACAGAGCCATAATAAGATAGTGATATATCCCAATAAATTTCAAAAATCAACATTTCTTATAATCATACTTGACAGTACATTATGCAGATATAATATTACATGATGTAATTATTGAATAAGTATAAAATCAGTAAAAATAAGTAGAATAGCCAAATCTTATGAATAATGTCAATATCTAAACATTAAATATTGTTGTCTGGTAAATATAATAGTTCCAATTTAGTCAAATGAAGGAGTTGAACACCAATAGCAATAGCTCCATAGCAACCAATGTTATTATTTGATAGATCCAACAATTCAAGGTTGGGAGAGTGTTTCAGTCCTGTTGCAAGTCTACATGCACCAATGGGTCCTATATTGTTGTGAGACAGACGTATTTGTTCCAGCTTAATAAGTGAGTTTAGTTGAGCTTTATATTGGTTAGATTTGTACAGCAGTTTATGCCTGCAGCTACTGCTGTGGCTCCTGTAGATCCAATAGCATTGTCTGATAGATCTAAAAGTTGCAGTTCTGTGAGACTACTGAGTGCTTCACCAATAGCAGCTGCACCTTCTGGACCAATATTGTTATGGGATAAATTAAGGATTTTTAGTAATGTCAAGTATATCATTCCAGAACCAATGTTAACCCCGCCTTCATCATCGATAATCTGAAGAGATAAGTTCAGCTCAGATAAACCCATTAGATGAGGTAGTGCAGAAGACAAAATAACTGTAAATAATTGATCTACAATGTTTCCTTTAATATGAAGTGTTTCAAGAGTATGAAACATTTTTATTGCTTCTGTAATAGCAAAGACATCATCACTACAAATATCACAGTCTATTATGCGAAGAAAAATCAACTGGACATGAGAGATTGAGTTCAGTCCTGCTATGACTTCGTTAATACCACTTTGGCTAAACTTTTCTATGTTTACATCTAACCGTAACTGGGAATGATGTATTAACCCAGAGAACAAAATTGATATACCTTCAGAAGATGAAGAACAGCTAATTTGTAAGTAACTAAGATTGATCAGTTTGAATGCGTCACAAATGTATTGAGCATTTTTATTATTAAGTTTAGTAAGATGTAGTTGCATTTTTTCAAGTCGAGTGCACTGTCCTAGTATACGACCAAAACTCTTGAAATCAGTGTCTTCATCAAAACATTCTAGCAGTAGTAGTTCCTGCAGGTTAGGAAAATGGTGATCTTGAATATTTTGTAGCAAAGTTAAACTATTATATACAGCCATAAATAATTTCGATATTTGTTCTGATGAGTTTGATGTCACATAATTAATTTACACAAGCAAAGTCAAATGCAGATAGATGAGCTAAGATAAAAATAAAGTTCTCCATTCCGTAGCTTCAATACTTGATCACATATTACTTGCTGTTGAGATTCAAATGCACAAGATAGACAGGATATAATGTTGAATTTAATATGTTCATAAATTTTTGAAAATAATTCTATATTACCCTGAACGTTGACTAATCCACAAAGTAAAATCCAAACTTGATTAGAAAACTTAGTATTTGTCATTTTCGCTGCCAACTGCTTCTCTTTTGATAATCTGGAAATGTAGTAAGCAGTTAGGAATTCCTGGAATGTGAGATGAAGGAATGTGTATTCATTGTATTCTCCATGAGACTTGAATGTGTGATGAACAGTCAACAGTCCAAGACACCACTCATCTCCACTGCTACTAGAATAAGATGGCAGATCATCTAACTCGCTTCTGGTGATCACTTGGACATGTTTAACAGACATGGTAAAGGCAAGCTTACACAAAGTATCAAAATTGATCTTAAAATCTCCAGTAAGTTCTGATAGTGAGCTAAGATTAGTATCACTGCTGTATCTTCTAAGATGACGCAATATCATGGACAAGGTGAACTCTTGATATATCTTAGTCTGAGTGTTTGGAATTTTGTCTCTTTGGCATTTGTAGAGATAGCTTATCATGGCAGTATGTACTCGTAAGTAACACATGTGGAATACATTAGGATGATCGTTGAGGTACTTCTCAAGGCCAGAGGAGTAGCTGCTATCAGAATCAGAAAATGGAAAACATTTGATATACTCTATAATTTCCTCTTTATTAAAACCAAATGTTTGTACCTGTTTTGTTATCACACTCTTCTTAATAGCACTTAAAGCAGCTGGACAAGAAGACACTATTATCATTGCCCTTGAAAGACAACTTAACTAAACATGAGAGATTGAGTTCAGTCCTGCTATGATGTCATTAATAACTTTTAGGCTAAAATTTTCTATTGTTAGATCTATCTGTGATAATGATGTATTAACCCAGAGGGCAAGATGGACATACCTTCAGAAGATGAAGAGCAGTTGATACACAAGTGCCTAAGATTGATTAACTTGAAAGCATCACTATAATGTATTGAGCTTTTGTATTAACAAGTTTGGTAAGCATTAAATTCATCTTTTTCCAGTCGAGTGCACTGTCCTAGTACACGACCAAAATTTTGAAATGAGAGTCTTCATCAAAACATTCGTGTAGATTCAATTTGCGTAGGTTATTGAAAGGTTCTGTTGAGTTGATGTCACACAACTTATACAAGCAAGGTCAAATGCAGATATATTGTATGGAAACAATTAAGTTTCATAGCATGTTGGCTGTCTAATACTTGGAACTGTATGAATGTACTTTACACCTGTCTAATAGCAGAGCTACTTGTTACTATCTTTTACAGTAGAGGTGAGCATGAAAATGGTGGTAATTAAGTATGTACCTCTCAACATTTAAAGGATAAGCATCAGTAAATCCTTTGTTAACGGTGGCAAAGCTTTTCTATGTATAAATAATATAAAATACTATGGAAGAAATACAGTGACTTAACACAAACTCAAATCCTGTAACTCTAAATAGTTAACTATAGAAAAATATCAGATTATTTCTCACTTCTAGGGAATGTTTTCTGTTATTTTGCTATTGGCCATGTTTAGGATATTATCACTTACGACATGAGAGTAACTGTGTAGCTGCTGAAATGTTAATTTAACAATTTATGCTTGCAAAGGAAAGGTTGAAAGAATGACAAAATTGTTAAATACAGTGATCTCCATTTTAATATACAGTGAAACCTCTCTACAAAAGAATTCTGAAAAGCAACATGACTCTTAAACACAGCCAACATGAATGGAACAATAGAAAATGACCCCTGAAAGAAACAAAATTCGCTACAAGGCTAAATTTAAGACTATCATCAATTAAAACAAGGCAAGTCAGTACTATGTCTATATTTTATCCAGAAGACGAATCTTCCATTACTAGATTTGTATCTGCAACACAGAGCCATAAAAAAATTTAATTAGATTTTGAGATATCTCAGTAAAATTTAAAAAATCGACAACTCTTATAATAATAATTTTGACTGTACATTTCCCAGACATAATATTACATGATGTAATTATTGAATAAGCATAAAATAGATAAAAATAAGTTGGATAGCCAAGTCTATGAATAATGACAATAATGTAAATGTTAAATATTATTGTCTGATATATGTAATTGATCTAGTTTAGTCAAATGAAGGAGTTGAACACCAATAGCAATAGCTCCATAGCAACCAATGTTATTATTTGATAGATCCAACATTTCAAGGTTGGGAGAGTGTTTCAGTCCTGTTGCAAGTCTACAGACACCAGTGGGTCCTATATTGTTGTGAGACAGATCTAAATCTTCCAGCTTAAAAAGTGAGTTTAGTTGAGTGCCAATAGCAGCTGCTCCATCATCACTTATGTTATTATGTGAGAGATCAATATTGGTTAGATTTGTACAGCAGTTTATGCCTGCAGCTATTGCTATGGCTCCTGTAGGTCCAATAGCATTGTCTGATAGATCTAAACATTGCAGTTCTGTGAGACTACTGAGTGCTTCACCAATAGCAGCTGCTCCTTCTGGACCGATATTGTTATGAGATAATTTAAGGATTTCTAGTATTGGCAAGTATATCATTCCAGAACTAATGTTAACCACGCCTTCATCATCGATATTCTGACGAGATAAGTTCAGCTCAGATAAACACATAAGATGTGGTAGTGCAGAAGACATAATAGCTGTAAATAATGGATCTACAATGTTTCCTTTAAATTTAAGTTTTACAAGAGTAGTATGAAAGCTCGTTATTGCTTTAGTAATAGCAAAGGCATCAATTGTACAAATATCACAGTTTTTTATGCGAAGAGAGCTCAACTGGACATGAGAGATTGAGTTCAGTCCTGCTATGACTTCGTTAATACCACTTTGGCTAAACATTTCTATGCTTAGATCTAACTGTAATTGACAATGATGTATTAACCCAGAGAGCAAGATGGACATACCTTCAGAAGATGAAGAACAGCTGATATATAAATAACTAAGATTGATCAGTTTGAATGCATCACAAATGTATTGAGCATTTTTATTATTAAGTTTAGTAAGATGTAGATACATTCTTTTAAGTTGAATGCACTGTCCTAGTATACAACCAAAACTCTTGTAATCAGTGTCTTCATCAAAACATTCAAGTAGTATTAGTGTCTGCAGATTAAGAAAATGGTGATTATGAATATTTTGTAGCAAAGTTAAAGTATCACTTGAGGACATACGTAAATCCGATATTTGTTCTGATGAGTTTGATGTCACATAATTTAAACAAGCGAAGTCAAATGCAGATAGATGATCAACAACAAAAAAAAGTACCCCATTCTGTAGCTTCAATACTTGATCACATATTACTTGCTGTTGAGATTCAAATGCACAAGATAGACATACTTTAATGTGGAGTTTAATATGCTCATGAATTTCTGAAAATAATTCTATATTACCCTGAAAGTTGACTAATCCACAAAGAAAAATCCAAACTTGATTAGAAAACTTAGTATTTGTCATTATCTCTGCCAACTGCTCCTCTTTTGATAATCTGGAAATGTAGTAAGCAGTTAGGAATTCCTGGAATGTGAGATGAAGGAATGTGTATTCATTGTATTCTCCATGAGACTTGAATGTGTGATGAACAGTCAACAGTCCAAGACACCACTCGTCTCCACTGCTACTAGAATAAGATGGCAGATCATCTAACTCGCTTCTGGTAATAACTTGGACACGTCTAGCAGACATGGTAAAGGCAAGCTTACACAAAGTATCAAAGTTGATCTTAAAATATCCAGTAAGTTGTGATAGTGAGCTAAGATTAGTATCACTGCTGTATCTTCTAAGATGACGCAATATCATGGACAAGGTGAACTCTTTATATATCTTAGTCTGAGTGTTTGGAATTTTGTCTCTTTGGTGTTTGTAGAGATAGCATATCATGGCAGTATGTACTGGTAAGTAACACATGTGGAATACATTAGGATGATCGTTGAGGTACTTCTCAAGGCCAGAAGAGTAGCTGCTATCTGATTCCAAATCAGAGCTAAACGGAAAACTTCTCACATATTCAATAATTTCATTTTTCTTGAAACCAAATGTCTGGAGTCGTTTAGTTATTAATTTATTTTTAATAATGTTCATTGCAGCTGGACGAGAAGACACTATTATCATTGCTCTGGGAAGACAGACTTTGTCCAGTAGACTATAAACAACTGAAGATGTATCTTCAGACTTATACTCATCCAATCCATCTAGTATAATACTCGATTCTTCTCCATTTTCTTTGTTGATTCCAGAATTGTTTATAAATTCTTCTAAATACCTGAACATAATATCTTTAGATCCTGCATTGTTTAGAGATCTAAGTGTTATAAGGAAGACCAGCTTTGCATGTTTCAATATAGTTCCTGTCCAGGACTCTCCTGGACAACTGGCACAGGCTGGCCCTGGCCAAAGAACAATAAACTGCTAGCTCAGTCTTATCAACCCTTTACCTACCATTGATGATATTCATTTCCAAGACCACTGATTTCCTGTCAGTGGTCCCTATTATTTAAGCTTGTTCAATTGTGGTATTTGTGGTTGCCTATCACTGCTAACCTTTGACCATAACACTGTCAAGGGAGTGCGCATTTTTGCGAGTGTTCTTGCAAGGCTGAAAGCTCTCTGTGGCCATCGGCTGCGCAAACATATTTCGTGGCGCTATAGTAAATAGGCAGTCTGGTCCTTCGACTTAGCTAAGCTGGGTAAAGAAGTGACCATCAGCAGGACTATACCATTTGTTAGAGTCCTGTTCAGTTCCCTTACTCCATTCTTTTACAAGTTTGTGTACGAGTGTAGTTTTACCGCTACCAGGGCGTCCTTCAATTACAATTAGACTCCCGCTTAGATATTCTGCAAATAGGTCCTCGTATTTTACTTTTTTTTTTAACTGTAACCTTATCGGCATTTCCTAAAATACAGTACTGTTTGGAGTCTGTGCTTTGCTTCTCGGATTTTACTAGAACTAAATTGACAAAAGTTTTAGTACCTACTGGAGGCCACGAGTCCTCTGGGATTTCTTCACGAACAGAATATAAATCTAACAGTTGCTTTTTTTCTTGGGTATAAACAATTTCTAAATTGATTTCGATACTAATCATTTGTTTGTCTTGAAGATTCACACAACATGTGTACTCTCCTTCAGTTCCCTGTCTAGCACAACTAATAACAAGAATGTCCTCAGTGACTCCTGAATATGTAGCATTGTTAGCTAATGGCTGACCGTCCTTCTGCCACTGGTAACACACAGACTCTCTGGGACTAGCTAGGACATAGAGAAGTGTGGACTTACCGTCTTCTACTTCAGTGTCGATACTTTGCTGTGTGATGTCAAGTATAGGATTTGAATCGCCATCACATGTATCTAAAGATGACTGGAGTTCATCTTTTTTACTTTTCATAAACTTTTCTTCCAAGTCTATAGAAAATTGATATTCTGCTACTATATCTCCTCTCAATGCTTCCTTTAATTTAGACAAGGTAGTTGAAGGAGGTGTGTGTCTGTCTTCTGATATCCAACAGGTAA
>WLWI01004005.1_pt1 | contig 12536 bp, 1 predicted proteins | sample 6701501 | NCBI WGS metagenome assembly WLWI01 (sample SAMN12718690, study PRJNA515312) | sponge metagenome | isolation source: marine sponge | host: Mycale hentscheli | place: New Zealand: South Island, Marlborough, Capsize Point | collected 2014-11-01
TCTTTAGCTAAGTAGTGGTTGTAACACACAATGCTTTGACACAACTGGACATGCACCTACACAGACTTACCTTCGCAGTAGTCTAGTGGACAATGTATTTTCAAGTAAATACTGTTGCGCACGGCTTGCTCAAGAGTTACTCGTAATTGAGGTAGTCAGAATGCTTAAGTTACATACTACAGAAGTTACCAGTACTCAGGTAACAGAGTAATTTTGCATTTGTTCGGTAAAATAATGGACAACTGCCATTATAATATACTGTTTTACATGGACTAAGAATATACATTATATTGTAACAATACTACAGTTATAGTTTTATGCTACCTAACTAGGCAGGCTCGCTCGATATTTGTGCTCAAGAACATCACTAGTTTATACAATTATTTGGGTGAAGTTGTTTGTAGACCAAAGCATTATTAATAATCTAAGGTAACTAAACAATTTTAAAGGCGACATTATTGACTGACTTCCAAACCATCACAGATGTTTGATGCATTTAATTTTGTATTTAAATGTTTAAATATGATAGTTATTCTAATTTTAAAATGTTACTGATCATATCCATTGTGTGCTTTACATTTCCAATGCAGAAATGCATTATAATAAATATTGGATATATATTATAATACTAATACACTAATTATCAAGTTCTGACTCATAACGTTTCTATCTAATAATACACTACTTGGATTCAAATAACAATATCTACAGATTCCACAGATGCTTCACCACACAGAAAAAGAAGTAAATAATGGATATACAAATATAATATTTGTTCAAGCACTGAAGTATTTTTATATGGAATAAAATTGAACCAAGAGAAATGAATGGCTTGAAAGTTTGATCTTATTACATGTCCATTGCCTCTTATTAAATGTGACCGTCTATAGGAAAACCAGGCACAACGCGGCACCTTCGAATTTTTTTTTTTTGCACTTACGGAGTTGTCGGCGTCCAGATATTGAGCTCTCCAAGTTTTATCGTCGCAGCTTTAGTAGTTCCTGCTATAATAGACCTAACCGTTCCCTTCCGTAGGCTTGAAACAATACATTTTTAAGAAATCGATCGATCTTTTCTCGATATTACGCACGCCGCGTTGTGCCCGGTTTTCCCGTAGACGGTCACAAATTATTATCAAGAATTTGTCTTTGTCTGACCAAATATAGCAGAGGTAGTATTTACAGCTAATTCAGGAAGGAATAAATAAATTGCTAGATGTTATCAATTTTCTAGTTTTTGCAATTAGGATGCATATTGTCCAAACATGCAAAAAAAATCACATTTAAAGTAAAATAAGTAAGAATTTACGAATATGTGCTATTTTGAAGTTCTTTGTGAAAATATATAAGTATTTTCTTTAAGGAGTCTCATAGTTGAAGAATTTCAGAAACCGCACAACCAAAATTGTGTTATAAAAATTCTGCTTTTTTGATACCATTTACTTCTATGCTAAACCCTGCTTGTGACAATGCCTAATTAACCTTGACAGGCAACCATTTTAGAATCACAAGAGATGTTACTGAGATTTAAAATTTCATGTAACTACATGTATCTTGCTGAAATAATGTAGCTATGACAACATTATTATAGAAAAATGTCAGTTTTACACGGAACTATAGACTGTTTCTAATTTCATATAATAAACCTGTTACATATATGCCGCACCACCTGCACTTGATTAGCTTTTAATTGTTTATACACTTTTTTTCAACATTTTCCTAGCTATTCTTACGGACCACCAGTATTCTCATGATCATACTAATATTACTCATCCTCAGTATAAAGAAAAACAATTCTTAGGATGTTATCACAAAATAGCTGAAAGGATATACATTAAATCTTCCACATTTATAATGATAGTGACTGGTGAGAACTGACTTTATGACACTTTAACTTTTTACTGCAATCATACAGTGGCTATAATTCACTTCATTACAAATTGAATAATTCGATAATAATATTTGGAATAATAATTATTATTATGATTTTCAGGTATGACAACGGGATATTGTAGATTAAAATAAACAAAATGAATCTAATATTTTTGAGCATAATCTGGCAGGCCCTATTCTTGATGTAGCTTGTCTCAAAAATAAATCATTGTAGCCATTACAAATTCTTAGCTGTAAGCAAAACTGTAATAAATGGTAAAACCATGTTCCACTGCAGCTGACTATGTTTTAAACAGCCAGAAGTAATTTTGCACACATGTGATCCATGTGGGAAGCCATTGGCCTTCCTTTTCTACTACACAACTCAGTTCTGAGTGGGAGAAATATTTTTCAGCTGCAGCGTAATATAGCTACTTTGATGGCCCAAGTTGGGAAAGAAAAACAGAGATTCATGAGTGATGGAAGTGGGGTGGGTGGGGGGTGCAGGTGGGCACAGGCTCCTGCAGATATATGACTTGGGGGGAGGGGCAGACAGCATGCTCATTTATAACATCTTGTATATTGGCTCATGAATTTATTTCTTTTTACACAAACCATAAAGACAGACTGCTTATCATAAAAGCTACAAAAAACAATATTGATATTTACTACTGTTATAGAAAATCAGGCTTCTCGGTAAAATCAGGAGAATTGATGGTCCTGATTAAAGTGCAGCACTTTGATTATGCATTTTGATGCACTATTCATAGAGACAAGGCATGCAACCTTGACATTGCTAAGGAAATCATGAGAAAAAATGGTCAAAAATTTTATTGACTAGTTATCTACTTCATAATTTTATATTTTAATATCATACAATTTTCTATCCAATTTTACTTTGTTCAGTAATGTTTCAGTAAACTATACAAATGGTTTTAAGAGAGTAAACTGTTGCATGATACATGGTGCTCCCTCACATTGAAACAAGTTTCATTACCCCTGAGATAATCAAAAACATTAACTTTTGGCTGCAATTTATCTACTTTCATCAGAATATATAGCTAATTTATCTTGCAAACTTAAATGCTGAAACTGCTATCTTACATCAATATTTTTCCAAAAATTTCATGTGTTACCTTCATACTTGCATTACATGATTCATAGCCAAGTTGATTAGTAAGGGATGCCACATCTCCAGCAAGGTGATCAGCAAGTTATTGTCCTAAGTATCTTTATTACTCTAGAACTATTATACTCTGCTAATTCATGTCTATTATTCCAGAAAAAATGCTAGCATAACCTGGCAAGGCCTATCAAGAATAAAAAAAAAATGGTTGTTGATGTTATGGCCATGTTTAGTCTTGCAAATAACCAATGTTCTGTTGTCCACAAATTTAGGCATTGTAATTAGGAATAATAGCTATAGCTATAGCATATAGAAAAAAAGCAAAAAAAGCAACAAAAAAAAGCAACACATGATCTGAGTATGTTGGCAGAGTTTTGCCTGACTAACGCCAGTGGGAAGGGAGATAACTTGACTGAACTTCACTACAAGATTTAATTGAAACAATCACATGCGCTCAAATAAAAGAAATAATCACGATATGACATGTTGCATAACATGATGTAATGTACAATATTATTATTTGATCGTGTCGACTGTTGCTAGTTACTTGATGAGTGCTTTCCATGTCTGTCAGCACAGAAGAGGCAATTGCAGTATATGTAATAGCTAATGACGTCTTTGAAAGTCTGATTCGAAGCTATGTTAACATTTTGATGATCAATTTACCATTTAACTTGACTCCAGTTCTATAGCACAAAGCACCGCAACTAGTGCTTTTTTGAAAATTTCCAGTAGTAGCTAGCAGGAGTGTGAAAACCATTATGTATTTTAAGTATTTGTGATTGAATCTGTCAAATCAGATGATTTACTATCCATTAGGAGTTACAAATGTTAATATATAAATATTAATGATACCACTACTAATTCACAGAATGTTCAGGCTGGTGTACAACATATTGAGCCTCTTGTATATCATAGAATACTTAGAGAGTTTGTTGCAATCATTTCCATATTTTTGACCCACTATTTTAAGCTAAACAGTTAACATTACAGTAATGGCAGGCAGCTAGCTAATGGTAAGAGGAAATATTATTGTACATGAAGATTATTGTACATTAGTGGCAATCTAATGGCATATTAAGTTGTATTGTGATTACTGCAGGAATACTTTTTCATTTTACAAGAAGAAATTGAAATTGAATGTTAATGTGATAAGCAATATAAGCAGTAATCAGCTAATACAATCATTTACAAACAGTGCTAAATCTGGGCAAAAAGTATCTGGTGCTAATCTAAAGTTAAACACTAGTTCTAGTATCTAGCTAATAATAAAAAATTAGTAATAATAAAATATAACTAAAAAAATGCACACAGACAAGAAAAATGACAAGCTAATCTTTAGGCATTATGGATTTCACAATACGAAGAACTTCTTCTGCATGCTTTTGGGCATCTTCTGCATCTTGCATGTCGTAGTGATCACATGGAGCATTGTCGCTTTCCGGCCGCCTATTTGGAAATCGAGTGTTCAAATAGTGATCTTCTAATGGAGCACAATGCTGAGGAAGATAGCATGCTTCATCGGGACTCATAGTGCGCAATGCATGGGCATTATTGGATAGTTGATGACTGTCAATTTTTCTGGCATCTAAGCCACACAGAGCGTACAGTCCCCCTTTTAGAGCTTTTTCTGCCACTTCATGACTAAGAAAGCAGACATGTCCATACCCTTTAGTATCATCAGCTTGGTGTAAACACGCCCTCAAAACTGTTATTTCATTCTCTGCTTGTCGAATCCAGCGTTTTCCTTCTTTTGGATTACGTCTGTCCATGTTGTCTTGACTTTGTGAAAATGGAGTGCGAAATGGCTCCTCATACATGCTACTCTGTCGACTATTTCTGCTTCTTTTATGGCTACTTGCAGTAGCATTCCAATTTTCGAATTGTGTGGACCACGTAGTAGTAGTAGCAGTACTTTCACGATTAGCACTGGAAGACCGTTGAGCATTACCTTCTCTTCTTGGGTCATCCAGTGGTTCATTTCTTTCCAAATGAACAATTTGAGATTTCAAAAACACAAAGAGCCTTTCATATTCTTCTGGATTATCAAGATTTCTGTCTGGGTGATACTTAAGATATAGTCGACGTATAGCTGATCTTCTTAAGTTTTCAGGCAGCTGTCTTATTTCTTCTAATTCATCACATATTAATCTCCTTTTGTCTGCTGCTGTTTGTTGTTGTTGGTGACATGATGCTCTGAAATTTGACAAATTATCATCAACATCACGTAAGACAAGTGTGCCACTTTCATTTTTTACATGAGTTGCGGTTACCGGAGGCTTCTTATCGCCTTCTAGGAATTTATATAATTTTAGTATGCTCACTTCAATTCCATCTTCATCATTCTCATTAATATATATTTTATACTTCCTATAGAAATAACTCTGAGGTTGTTTCGAGGGTATCGAATATACAATTTGAGCTATTATAATTTTGTTCTCTTCAATTTCATAGCCGACAATTTCCATTGGATTATATATATTGTTTACATCTTGATCGAGCCTGTCTTGCCAATAAGTTGGTATTTCCACTCCAAGTTGACATAGGTCTGGGCTATCTGAATCAACATCCACAGTACCAGTTATTTGCAAATCCTCAAGCATGGCAAATTTGTCATCCGTAGAAGCAATTAAAAAAAAACCCCAAAAATTGGTAAGATTTTTAGCAATACTGTGCTTAAGAGGTTCATTCAGTAATGGAGCAATAACTTCTAAAGTATAACATGCTATTTCTGAGCACACCTGGTCCTTATACATAAACATTATTTTGTCTTTTAAGTATAAGTGGTGGTTGCTTTTATCAAAAATGTAATTAACGGCAATTTTTCCAATTTCAGTATCTGTGTCTATTATTTTTATTGTTGCATGAAGTTTCTTGATAGTTGTCACAGTCATGCTTCTGAACAACTTTGTGATTCCTTCTACAATTAAGTTGTCTTTCTTTTGTTCAGTTACAAATCGAGTAATGGCATTCTTAAAATTTTCCGGACATCTTCTGTCACTAAATGAGTTCTGGAAAGATTTGGCAAAGTCAGAGTGCTTCGTTACTTCACAAGTATCATTAGGCACTTGAATACAATACTGAGATAATCTACTAGGTCGTACACGTTCAGGAAGCAAACGACATATCTCACTAGAATAGATGTCATACTTTGATTTAGGATCAAAATGAAATTTTCCAGTTCCTTGCAAATTTAACTTCAAAGGGCCATAATAACTGTTGCTGTCTGCATACAACAGAGTTGTAGATAACTGGAGAATATTATCAACATCTGGAAGGTAAAGGGGCATAAGATCATATGCAGTTTTGTCAGGATTTAGCCGACACTTTTCCAAATTTAGTTGATCCTTAAGATTCCCTAAAACTAGTTGTACTACTTTTTGAGTATTAACAGTAATAGGCTTACCATCTGATCTCAAGTAAATTCTTTCAAGTACAATCTGCATATGACTAACAGTAATTTCAGAGGAGACCCCAATACTTTCAAGAAAATCAAACTTAGCATAAAATTGTGTTGGAAGCCCATATATATAAGGATGATAAGGATCTGATTTTAAATGTGATTTAATAACTGAGTTTGGCTTCACTAAAGCTACTTGAGATTTATCGTAGCTTTGTTTCTCAGTGTAGACAGGAATACAAGGCAGTATTTTTAAATTTGAGACATTTGATGAAGAAAGAAGACATTCAAAATTGCGACGCATAATATCAATTAGATTTGATGTATGGTCATCAGCAGAAGGTTTTAGATTCTGAGGATAGTTTGAAAACAAACTGTCACTGGAATAGCATGTATTCGAAATATTTTTAATATTAGAAACCACATCTGTTTCATTAGCATGAGAAATGACCCCGAGTTTGTCTCTTAAAGATTCAGAGTAGTCAGGCAAAGTAATCAAGGGTCTAACAGTCCACAACTGATGCTGCAGACATAATAATGCTGATCCATTCATTGAAACTAATTGATTAGTTGGAGTGTGAGGAGGTAACAACCAGCTCACCTGTGAAGGTTTTTTAGCGCATAAAAACTTAATTGTTGAAATTTCTCTCAGTGTAGGCTCTCCATAAGTTTTCTCAAACTCAAGTAAAAATTCCACAAGGACTTCAGACGCCTTTGCTATATTGTTGACACCACGATCAGCCACTTTACGACAGAATTTTATATATTCTGCGGATGTTAAAGATTGTTTAAGGTTAAGTTTCCTAAAAAAACGTAGCCATATTGTGTCTTGAAAATTTTCTGGTAGAGTTTTGAAGTCCTCAGGAAAGGTCTTAAATACTTCTTGGGTATGATCAGAAAATGCCCTTATTGGTTGCAAAACTGTATTTGCTGGCCCAATACATTGTAAAGTGAGCAATTTGTTATAAAACTTCCCAGATTCATAAATCTTTTGGCTTTGATGATTCATCTGTTTTTCAACTTGACTAAATCGATGAGTTTGAACATTAGAGAATAAGTTATCTCGAATATACTCTAAATGAGCATACCTGTCAGTTTCACTCATTAAGCCGAAGTGAGGATTACGGAAAATAAAGTTTATGTACAGGCCAAGTTCACTTAAATTTTCTATAGAAAACTGCTGAGATGAGCCAAGATTGGTCCAATGCCCATCACACTTCAAAAAATTGACTTGATATCCTGCAGTCCATGACTCATAGCCATTGGAGCAAGAATTGGGCCAGATGTAAGTAGAGCAATGCTGGATAACTTGGTATTGTCCAGTCACATCTTCAAATAGTGGAAGACATTTTATGCTCTGCATACAATCTGTTACTTTTACGTGTTTAGCAAAAAAGCATATTAGAACATTAATATCTTTATTTTGCAGTACACTTGTAAGAGAATCAGTTTTGTTTTTTTCCACTATGTTCTGCAATACTCTGTCAGCATCATCAACAAAATTGGGGCAACTAACTTGAACTGTTACTACTGATTCATCTAAAAATGGAAGTTTAAGTTTCTTTAATACTTCTACAGCATTCCTTGCTTCACTAGAAACTTTTCCTTTTGGAAGATACATTGGTATGATTTTAGAGCGGAGAGAATATAATTTATCATCAACTGTACAGAGCAAAGCTATGTTCTCCAAAACATGTGGCAAATATGATTTTATTACTGAATCTTTATTGAATACATCCCAATATTCAAAAAGTCGTTGTTTGTCTATTACAACAGATGCTTCATCAATGACACACTTTTCTGACATCACTGAGGGCAAAGCATTTTTAAAGATTTGAACAATCAAATCAATTGCACACTGCCTATTTTCTTCATCATTTAAATTCATTATGAAATAGGACTGGCTCAAATTTAGGTATTTTAGAGAAGGATGAAGAAACTTGTCCAAGTCATCTATAAATAGTTCACTGTAATCTGAACTTAATATTTTATTTGTCTGGTGGAATTGTTTTAAGATGCAATCAGCTGATACTAACAGATAATGAGATACAGGATTACAAGGGAAACATCCTGTATATGAATCACTGTCTTGGCGCTGAAAACCACCTAAGAATTTGCAAACCTTAACTTGGTGTTCAGTGTTTGTAATGGGTAGTTTTAATAAAAATTTAACAAATAGCACAAACGTTTCCAAGTTTTTGAATACAGTGTTGGAGATGTGACTAGCCTTCATTCCTTTGTTAAATGAACAGCAACTAAGAGTAGTATAATAATTGAACACAGTCTCAGATGAAACAGAGGGTAGTTGTTTATTGGTATCTTTTATAAACGAATTCAAACTAACTCTAATTTCATTAGAAGTTGCAGTAATTTTCATTCCTATACACTCCAGTATTGGATGAATTAATTTTTTATTTTCCACGTTTCCCCAAAAATAAACACGATTCTCTTCTTGAGCTGTGTTTACAGATTGCCATTCGGTACTTAATTTACTTAAACCAGTTTTTTCCTTGGAAAGAAAAATACACAATATAGTAGCATTCTTTTCAACAAGAATTTTAAACACATTTTTCATTTTCTTGTTTGTTTTTACTTGGCTACATTTTTCCGATGGAAACAATTTGCAGTACTTATGAAGGTCATCTAATGCTGTTTTCCAATTCTGATATGTTTCCTTAATATAGTAAGACTTACTTTGAGCTAGGAAATGTGCATATGAGGATGCAATGGCATCAAACAGGTTATTATTCCATCTTGTTCTATCATCTTCTACACCTGGTGTTGTTGAGCTCCAAAGATCTCTCCTAGTCGAATTTAAAATAAAACTTCCATTAACATGCACAGGAAGATCACTGCATACTGGTAGGGGTAAGAAACAAAACAGTTGTCTTGAACTCTTTTCTGTGTTCAGAGATACACGTAATGGCGCTGCAATTCCATGTTTAGGCTTAACGGTTCTCAAATATTGCCAATCCACCTTATTATTATTGAGATCTCCAACACCCTGTTGAATCAGCCATGTCTCCTCGGCATTATTGGTCATTGTATGATCCTTGATTAGGAGTGGGTAGAGTGTACTATCTGGAATAGAAAGCGAACTGTAGTGAATGTTTGACACAGATTCCTGATATCGCAGTAAAGATTTTTCAATATCTGCACTGTTGGGAATACTTCGTGTGAAATGATATATAGTGGTCATCAAAGTACTTGCTGTGTCTATTACTATGTACTTGATTTCTTTGACATTATTTAGGAAAAACATAGCACTTTTCATTTCAGGAATCCATTTCTTCAATTCATCATCAAGAATTTGTGCTGTCATTGGCTTCAGATTTGCATTTTCATGATCCAAAATTTTTGAAGTTGCAACTAATTGTTCTGTATGGCGTAGAGGAAATCGAAACAAGGATCCTTCATGCAATTCTTCTGAAATATTATCTAGTCCTGATAATAGATAGGAGGAACTCATGTCCTTGAATTTGTTCCAGAAACCTCTATCTGATAGATTATCATATCTACGTCCTGGACACTGAGATGTAGCTCCATCTGCGTAAGCACAGTGTGGATCCATGATACAGAGTGTCTCTCTTCCAGTGACAAAACTGGGACAGTCAGTCAGATGATAGACAACATTGAAACCAATCCCATACTGACCAATAGTCTCAGACTCAGATCTTTTACTTCCTAGACCCAATTCTTGGATACCTTTAAGATCCTTTTCACTGAAGACACTATCATTCCAAACAAGCAAAGCAGGTCCCTGCAAATGTTGCCAATTTTCAGATATCAAACTCTTAGTTCCATGCTTTCGTTTGTCCAGAATAAAGTATAATTTTTTGGCTTTTGCATCATCAGCATTTTGCAGTAGTTCTTTTAGCACAGTAATATCATATGGATAATCTCGCAGTATGTTCTGAATTCTTCTAGTAAGATCCTCTCTTTGGCCAAACGGAAGTCCTGGAAAATAAACCTCTTTGTCAGAAACAAATGGTTCCAACAACTTGGAGCGTACCATTCGTACACCTAACAGCTCTGCCATATTTCTTGAAATGCCATCGTATACATACATGTACGTGGTGGTATCTTTGGGAGCCCATCCTGCATCATGATATGCTAATTTAGAAGACTCATACAAAATAAACCTTTCATTCGGTAAAAATATTTGTTGATTGTCAATATACGTCTTAAAGTCTGAATTTGATATAGATTCTTCAAATACAGATAAGATATCAGTTAAGACTCTTTTACAATCTTCATCAATTGGCTTGTTCTGAAACAAATCTTTCATCTGAGTTAGAGCTTTTATTACATCATCAACATAAAATTTATCCTTAATAGACAAACACTGAAGCAATTTATGCTTATTGGCCATAGTTTCAGGCACAGAATATAAAAAAGGTCCATTTCCTAGTCTCCAATTATTGGCAATATCTACAGTTTTGATAAATTTTTGTCCATTCCATAAACTTGGAAATGTTTTCATGTGTATTATAATTTTTTGGTTTGAAGTGTCATGTAAAGAATTGTTCATAAATTCATAAATCATTGTACAAGATTTCGTTATCCATTCCTTGTCTACAATTACATCTGAATTTTGATAAAGAAGCTTTAAGTGGTCCAATACATTCTGCATGGTTGGTGCCTCCTGCAAGCTAAGATATCCTCTTGCTTTATCATTGATTTTTCCACAACCTCCAGATGTAATGGAAGACTCATTCACAAAGCAAAGTTGAGAACCAGCAATTAATGGATAATAAGTAGTAGACGAGGTACGATTTGCTAATAGCATCTCCTGTCCACACCGCAAATCATGACTCTCACCATCCCATTTGAGATAATAATCGCTGGGTTTACTCATAACTGGTAAGAATGGAATTGTACTTAAAGCTGGCTGTGCATAATAGTTGCAGTCATGGACATGGTCAGAAAGTATTTGTATTAGCAAATTAGCTCGCTTAAGAGCCTTTTCTCTATTTTCTTTATAAATGGTGAGAATAGTTTGTGCTCTCTCAATGACTAGTTCCCATGGTAGATGTTGACACAAGATGCCACCTTTTTTCAAGCCCTCAATTGTCATGTGATTGTCTACTAATAAGTCAATTGGAAACCTGTGGTCTGACTCGTCAAATAAAGCAGCAAATGGTGCATCACGGTGCACTAATTCAGAACACTTTCTCAGGACACTTTGATCTGGACGACATGGAATACAAGGATTAGTTTCAAAACTTCTCTTTATAACAATTACCGTATCAGAAGTTGAATTGTAAGGATTAGCATACGTCTCCAGCATACTTTTGAGTACCGCATTTCTGCTATCCAAAATGTCCTCATCATTCAACTCTTCAATTTTCTTAAAAAATACTTGTACAAAATTATTCTCATTCATGTCTGCTGATGTGACAGGCAAATTATTGAAGTATTTATTTGGAAGTTGAATGACAGGAAGGCCTAAATGATCAAGTACATTAATAACACAGTCTAGGAAGCCACTGTTGCATAATATATTCTCCAGAAGAAACTTTGAATATGATCTGTTCATCCAGCGCAATGTGCTTTCTGAGTAAAAGAGATCCTTAGCACAGATAAATTTATAGAATTCTGTAATGAAGTGTTCCCAGGGATTCTTCATTTGCATTTGATCAAGGAGAGGCCAAAGATAATGAAATTTATATTCTTGAAGCTTGCTTTCCTTGTGCAAGTCTCGAAGACTATGCAGTAGATTAATATACGCTGTTGGTATTACGTTGTTCATAAGAAAAATATTCCACTGAACTTCAGGATCGTATGTCGACTTAGCTTCTGCAGTTGTCCATATTCCTCTACGATTATTAATGACTGCAAAGTTACAGCTCACATGAACTGGAAGTCCAGTAGTCTGAGACAAAGGCAAGAAACAAAAAATCTCTCCTTTGAAATCATGGTTCACATTGTATGCAGAGTCATACTCGTGACTGGGACTCAATTCACATGCCACAGCTGCCAAAGCATCTTTATTGTTGTGCTTACTGGAGGCTGACGCAATTAGCCAAGTGGATACTCGAGTTCCATTAGCACGTAAGTCCTCTGTATTAATATTTACAGCTGCTGTGAAATAATGTGAATCAAGACTAATACAGCTATTGGAGGTTTTATACATTTG
>WLWI01004007.1_pt1 | contig 12533 bp, 6 predicted proteins | sample 6701501 | NCBI WGS metagenome assembly WLWI01 (sample SAMN12718690, study PRJNA515312) | sponge metagenome | isolation source: marine sponge | host: Mycale hentscheli | place: New Zealand: South Island, Marlborough, Capsize Point | collected 2014-11-01
TGTTGTTGCCAAAGCTATCTAGAATCTGCCTAGATTATCCAAGTTCAGCATAAAAGTCTACAAGTTAACAGCTAGCTAGTCCCATAAAATCACTCACTCTCGATTAGAACTTACCCTCAACTGTAAAAGCAAACACTACTGTAAAGTATACCGAAGGTAATAGCAGAATCATGCCGACTTCGAGTAACTTAGCGAGCAGAGGTGATTAATAAACAGACCCAGAAAAAAAATGCTGCGTCAGGGTATAGTAAACAAGGGTATTCCCCATGTACTTCGTCCTCAACGCGGAGTGCAGAGGTTAATACCGCAATAGTAATGTTTGCCAGTATTCATTGCGGAAGTGGTTTAGACAAACTGCACTTTTATGTATACATGCCATGAATATCATTAAATATGGTTAGAACCATTGAAAAGTAGTCTGGCGTGCCGACCCTTTACCAATATGTGGTTAGAAAAAGTGCTGTGCTGTGTATACAGTCACTTGTATAATTATACTCACATCCCTTCATTCTATGTCACTTAGTAATATTTGTTTAATGCTTAATGAAATTGCAGATGGAATGTCAAATTATTGATTGCAATTAAATAAATTGTTTATGTATATTATTATATCTAAAGTTTATGAAGCTAAATCTTGTGCTACAATTCATATGTGTATGTGTTCTGGTCTTTTTATGAATTTGCATAATCTATTTGATTGTGTTGCACATTCTATAAATTCATAGATTGGGTGACAATCTATAGATTCAGGGCCGTAGGCAGACTTTTCATAAGGGGGGTTACAATCTGACCACACCCAAACCACACCTCTTAATTAACTAACATCAAGAAATTTGACATAAAGACAAACCATTATATTAAAACTAAATAGCACAGCGAGTAGATTTTAGCAAAACATCTGATCTCTGAAGAAAGCTAGAAGGAACTACAATGTTTTCAGATTCATCCGATGGAAATTGGATTGGTACCTCTTTTAACTCATGATCTAAACATAATGAATGATATATAGTACAATCTTTACTTTTCAATGTCTAGCTCATGATAATATGCTCACCAACTCCTTCCACAGCTAACTTTTTCTTAAAAAACAATCGAATATCTTTGGATTGGCACTGCCTTTTCATTGTCAAGTTACCTCAACCTCACAATCAACAAACTTCTATGAATATCATTAATTTGAAAGGGGGTTACATGTAACCCCCTGAACCCTCCCTGGCTACGGCCTTGAGATTGGCACAGAATCTACAAATAGGGTAGAAGTCAGTGTCCACTGGTTAAAATGGAGAGTTATGCTAAGATTGAATATACTTGCCTGGAGTCTTCTTCCACTCTGATTTAAGGAAACAATTATGAAAAAATTGGTATTGTTTGTCTGGGAGTCTGGCAAAAATGCTTAAATTCATGCCATAGTTGGAAACTGCTACGTATGTCACTTGGTTATTAGTATTACTGAGTCACTTTATTTATGCTGATATGACTAACACAAATCTAATTTCAAAACAGTTCTCAGAAAGTAGTTCAATAGAATTGAAGTGCCAGACACATCTCTATGGAACGTGTTAGCAATATAAAAAAAGGAATTGTGAAGGCTTGATAGATATGCACGTCAAAATGAATAGAGCAGGTTTTGGTGACAGTTATTTGCTAAACCTTGACATATAAAAGATTGTGAGTGACAGGAGATGTGAGGGAATTTATTGTGATGATAAAGAATATAGACAGCATATAAATAGATACCGGTATGATTATTCATAAATGTAGTGGAAGACATCACTACTTTTGGTAGCATTTAATCATACTAAGACTTCTTTACAGACGATTAATTTCAAGTAATTGCAATTTTCAACTTATGAACGAATGAATATGTAAATTTTGGCATAGCTTGAAAGGTATAATCTTGAACATAATAGAACTGTGAACACTGCCTGAAAAGAGTCCATTGACAACCATAACAAAATCCATAAACTGAGTTGACAAAAAATTGACAAGGTTGCAGAGGTTATCAAGCTAGTTATGAACTGATTATACACTAATTTACAATTTTGTTATGGTTGTCTATGTCTGATCATGCCACAAATCCAAGTGAAATTCTGAAATTCTGATTATTGACAATATCACCAAAGGTTATTGCACAATTTGCATGAATATGGTATGTTGTCACTGTTCATAGGGGGTATTACCTACAACTGAGAATTGAGGTGGCTAAGGCCCCACTATCTCTACAATAGGAGGCTTCAGTCTCCTGCCCAACTATTCAATATAATATAATATTATAGAATAAATATATATATATATATTTATTCCACCCTAGATATCTTCACAATGATATTTTTATGTAAGTGACCCATGAAATTACTCACCATATTTCACTCTTGTTATTTTATGTTGTATTATGCAAGCTCGTTACCATAGTCAAGTTCAACACTTTTCCCAGTTTCTACAGCTACCTTACACAGATGTAGCCTGGTCAGAGCAGCCACTAAAACAACAGCTGGGGGGGGGGGGGGGGGGGGGGGGGGGGAGGAATCCCTACAGCCAACTTGATATGTGTGAGATAAGGTCCTAGTACAAACTGCAATAGTGAAGATATCTAGGGTAGAATAAACCACTTATTCTACTTATCAGAGTGATGTGGCAGGATATTTCACTCTTAGGCTTTATTTTCACTCCTCTCTGGCTCATTAAAATAAATTAGCCTGCTCATGAAAAATTCTGCCATATACACTCTGACTCATGTAATAAGTACTACATAAATATTATTGTTTATTCCAGGCTAGATTACCTTCCTCTGTGAAGCCTACTCTACCAGGTTAGAGCATCTGCTAAAATATCAGCTGGGGGTGTGGGAGCCCCTAGAGAGTTTTACAGCCAACTTGACTACAACAGTTACCAAACCTAATACAAACTACTTAGTATAGAAGATATCTATATAAGCATAGAATAATCCACTAATTACACTTGTATGTTTTACCTCTCATTGTTAGGTTTTAAATTCACTCTAACCATTTGCCTGTGAACTTTTCACCGACAGATTTTGTAATAATTGTCAATGAACTCTTATAGGTCTTTGTAATTTTTTAAGCACATAATGCATATTATATAAATGCAAACGTAAAACATTATATAAAATTATATATAAATTAAAATTCTAGCAACTTATAGTTGTCAAAAAAAAAAGTGAATCAAAATCCGAATAAATTTATGAAGAATTCTAATTGCACAATCACTGCAGAGAAGATGATAGATGAATGAAAATAAGTAAGCAAAAATGAAATGCCAATAAAACTTTGTTCACTTATCACTTTACTTTGATTAACTTTTTTCATATTTATTTAAATAATTAATTAATAGAGCTGATTGACTGATTGATAGATTGACTGTTTCTGCTATGTACTTGTTACATAGAAAGTTTAGGCACAAGTAGCTAGTAAGGTAATATAATGAAACTCAATAACAATTTTATGCAAACGGTAAGAGAAAAATTGCATTAGTTCCAACTTTCATAGTAAATATTACCATTATAATAATTAACACTGTTTCACAACTAAAAATATTAAACATGTAAACTAAGATCTATGAGTAGTGACTTCTGTTCAGATTGTCAAGCCTGTGTTGGAGTAGAATAAGAAAATATCTTAGCTCATAGTAATCAAGAATTCTCCAAATATTTTCTTCAATTAATCGTATTTTAGACTACACTCATACATATAAGTTAGACAGAGGCACCGAGGAAATTACCGGATTTAGGAATCCCGAAGGCCCTGAGCTGTAGCATCCCGAGCGAAGCGAGGGTGCTACTAGGGGCCTGAGGCGTTTCCTAAATTCGGTAGTTTTCTTGGTGCCTCTGTCTAACTGATTTAGTCACTAAAAAAAAAAGAAGCTAGGCTAGGTGATACAGCCGTTCCACCACTTCTCATGCTAACTTGATTAATGGAAGACAATATGGACTCATTCCTGGACTTTTTATTACCAGAAATTATGGACCTTTTAAACGAGGAAACGTCTGATAGCGAACAAACCTTAGTTACTGGTCAAGTAGACCCAGCTATTCAGCAAGAGCAACTCACGGAACATTCTGTTCACGGCTATAACTTGGAGCCTCCAACAAAGCAACAAAAGAGAACATTTGCTCCCAGGAAAAACGAGGATAAGGTTATCACTTTATTTTAATATCATCAGTATTTTAAAGATAAAAATATTTCTTTGTTATATCCCTAAAATTTTGAATTATACAAATGTGTCAGAAATGTCAAGTAGCTATTCCAAACAATAGAGAAGGTGGAGTGAGCTATGGTACTAAATGTCACAAGCTAGGGTTCTAAATGCCACAGGGGAGGATAATAAATGCCTACAGGAAGGACCCCGCCAATGATTTTGGCGAGTTTAAGTGTCTGTGAAAAATCAAGAACCTACGGCGTAATTGAAAATTTTTGGAGCTAGTGACTAAATGTATATAGTAGGGCAGATTTGAGAAATAATGAGAATGAATAGGAAAAAAGCAATAATTATTAGCTATGTTTTTATGTTCTAAACATTTTCTTTATGCCTAGTAGCTAGCTAATACTTCTACTAAATGTATCACATATAATGTAATTAATATTCTGACTGCTGTTCAGGCTTGCTAAAACATACTAATTATCACCTTTATAACTGTAACATTTGATACAGTAAATGAAGCACAAATGTGTGAAACTACTATACACTAGTTAGTTATAAAAAATCTGAGATCAATAGAATATTTTATTGGTTATTCTAATTGGGAATCATGGATCAATATAGTTATAGAGCAATTAAAATGGAACATTTTAACAATGTCTCGGTAGCTATATAAGATAATCTAAACAGGTCAGAAACACTTACCGGTTATATATATATACTTTCAACACAAAACTCCACTTTTAGCAATTCCGTTCTTCCAAGATGCATAAAACAAATTACTGCATACTGCATGAATTTAATTATTAGTTCACATGATTATGGCATGACGATAGGGGGCATTACCCATAAAAGCTAGTTCCTATGCATAGCTGAAAATTTCATGTTTTGTCAAGAATCATGCCGAAATTCAGAAAAATGAAAAGGAACAGTTAGCTATTTGTCAGTAATCTAGTTCCAAAATTAGAGGATGACTGACAGACAGACGAACACAAGATGACCTATAAACCTCTTGTGCAAGCAAGCTGATGATTACAATCATTATCGGTTATCCATATTAAGTCAACTTTTCAAAACAATTGTGCACCAATTTAGAGAGAAAGCAAGATATTGACAGATTGACTAACTCTGAATTACTAATAATATGGTTGTGCAAAATTAAATGTTAAATGACTGCACTAAATGGATGTTTCATATTGTCATGGTCGAAAGCATTGATAATGTTAAACGTATTCTCTTTCTTTCACATCTTTTTTTATCAATACATAAAAAGCCTGTGAAAGAGAGAGAGAGTAGAAGAAGAGTGAGAAAGAAATTGTGAAATTAATAATCTTGTAACATGTCTCATCTGAAAGTACCTTGCCAGTTGATATGTTAGTTGTATCAAAGTGTATTGCTTCTTTTACTCTATTCACATCCTCTTGAGTTTTTTCTCCAATTCTATGTGATTAAACGCAGTATTATTCATGCTTCACTTTCCTTTCTAGAATAAAAATTGCAGTATATGTGCATGTACATCACAATCTAATACGTTGCAAACAGCTTTAAAGCAATATAGATTTGTGGCATATAGCCAATTGGATAAATGGTGGTACTCTAGTTAGGGATAAGTGTGGGAGTTTTATCTAGTTGCACTCTCTTATGTTCAGTTTAACAACAACAAGAACAAAAAAATACTTTCTCATGAGATGGAATAAGTAACATTTTACTTGTGTTTGAAAATCACCAGAACCTATATCAACTGTGATAGGCTAAAGACACTAGAGGTATCTGAGCTACTGGCTTCACTATCATACATTCACTAATGCTAGTGCTGGCTGTATCAGTTGATAACAACTTATGTTATTGCTTCTATAGCACCAGAAGAGTTGTTCTCAACATGATAATATTATTACACAAACCACACCCAATCCAATAAAAAACCTAACACCCACCATCTTATCCAAACTCTTCTGTATATACCTACCTCCATCTCCTGCTTCTCTGCCAGATGACCTAGTTGCACCAGCTTCTTGTTGTCAAGGCAGCAATATCCTTTGCAAATGGCTGTGCTAGAGATCCAGACAAGTTGCTCCCACAGCATCTTAAGGCTGTGCTACTATAAAAATTAGTTCTTTTTTCTTGGTGCATCACTCATGGCACTAGAGGAGAAGTCAGAGGGGATCACACCTATTGCAGTAGGATGCAATCTAAGATGTGATGGTTGTCGAAGTGGCAGGTTATAATGGTTATTGATGATATGGTTATCCTTTTTGCCTCACAACAATTGTTGGAGTAAAAAAAAAAAGAGCAGATGTAGAGGTGCATGTTGCCAGATATTATTTGAAGAATATGGACCTAGCTAAATCTGCTGTCAGTGAGGTTTGACTAAAAAAATGTTGTAGTCTATTTGAAAATATCACATGCAACAGGCTGTGCACTTGCTAAACTCACTAATCAGTGCTGATCCGCTGGTCCAGCTATGACTGGAAAACTTTTTCCAAAAGTGTCCTTTTGTTAATAATGAAATTCTATTCTAAACTGTTAATCTGTTATAATAATTCACAATTCACTCAGGCTTTTTGCTCATTTTATAGACTGTCTCCAGAATGTATTAGTCAGATATGCAAATCTGAAATTAAAAAATGAAACTGATATCTGCAAATTTAATCAAACACTGTGTAAATATAAAAATAATCATCATATTTTTTCTAAACTCTAGCTATTGACTATAAGTGATTTCTCTCTTGCAGAGGGGGTTGGGTGGATTAGGTTAGCTAGGTACTCCACTACTACTCAGCTAGGTCTACATAATCGTTTAGAAAAAAGGGCAGCTATACCAGATAACAGGCACAGTCTAATGTTTCCAGCTGGCCTGATATTGCACAACTGACCTAATATTGCACATCTAAAATATAAAGCAATAACTGTGTTATAATTAGTGTAGTTAAAGGGTATTATCAAAATACCTTTCTAGATACTTGTTTTGGGGCAAACACTGTATAGAAAGCAACATCTTGAACTTAAGATACCACTAAATTGTTTATGTGATTATAATGAGATGTAGTCTATAAATTTATTATTGAATTATATTTAGTAAAATGTTGTTTCCAGTGTAGTTCAGAAACATTAGGACATAGTAGAGCTTTTTTTTTTTATATAATTAATTTTGCATATATTTTAAATGTAAAGCCTTATAGCTGAAAAAGTACATGAATCACTGATAATATTTAACTTTAAATATACTGTGTAAATGACTTTTAAACCTCCAAAGTATAAGCAAAATGTATTGCACAAATTCTCTGAAGATATCTAAAGGAAAAAAAACACACACACTTTTAAGGTTACAATTTCTTATTATAATCTCTATCTCAATAAAATAGAATTTACCAGCACGGAAATCCTATAAGACACTTTTATGAGTATGTGTATTCTAAATAATTATTGTGTGTAAGGTGCATGTGTATGTGTGGATGTACGTCACACACGTATTATTATATACAAATATCCCTGATTCTCAATTTGAAACCACATAGTGTCTCACTCAATTTGCTTGTGTGTCAACTAGTGATGTGTATGAGCACAAATGGCGAGCAAACCTGTCTAGTTAAGTTACAATATTGTTATATTATTAATTTTAACTTCTAACACTCCAGCTTCTAAGAAACAGTCAATTAAAAAAAATGTATATACAATATAGGTGTTTCAATGTCATAGTAACCACTCACTATAACTGTTTGACTTAAAATACAAAACAAAAGAAAACAACATCAGGAAATTCTAATGGCTTACCGCCCAAATTTGATCCTATTAACCCATATTAAGACATGCTTACTGCCGTAGTAGCTAGCTGCATAAAGGCAGCTAATATATTATTTTATTTGTTACTAAAATGTTTACTTTGTGCAATCCTTCAGCTAAGCAGACGCTGTAACGCAAAACACTTTCACACACTTGTTCACTGAACATACCAACACAAAACTTACAATCATGGTTAGACTAGTGAACAATTGTTTCTTTAGCAGGAACAATACTGTTGCGTAGGATGTATTGTTATGACAAATAGCATATTAATTTACCACTAACGCTAATTTGAATAGAAAATGATAACTGCACACACAAAATAATTCATAGTAAACAATTCAATTTCCTTGGATGATACGTGTAACAATCAATATACCAGATCATTCTGTTTAATAAGTCTGGGACGGGGTAGAACACCAAACTAACTAAAAAACGCAGGGTCATAGTACAAAAATGACATACGAACGTCCAAACATGAACTAGTGGTGTGCTTGAGCACTAATATAGAGCAAGCCTGCCTAGTTAGGCTACATAAAATTACAGTATTGTTAGTACATAATTTATTTTATGCATTTTGACTACCTCAATTACCAGTAACTCTCAATCAAGCTCTCTTGACAAGCAATATTACAAGCAGCACACAGCAGCCAAAAAATCACAAAGTTTTGGGATTACATCTATTAAAGTGTTTTCAGTTCCATAGTAACCAGTTGCAGAAATTTTTTGTTTCTTAAAAAAAAAACAAGCATTTCGCAGGAATTATTATTACCATTTTTTGCCTAACTTATACTTGGTTAATGCTTTAGAATCAAAACAAAGTTGGGTCAAACATTAAAAACGTGTTTTTAGGAGAAAAGAACCCATGTGTGTTTGAGGGGCTTATGTACAATTCACAAAAATACTTCGAGAATGGCTCAGGCCACGAAGTGGCTGCCAGCTATTCTGGATTATACGAAGAAGGTGAAGTTGAACATATCAACGTGTTTGGCCAGTTTTCCTACTTGAACAGCTAATTATTTGTCGCTTAATTGGAATAATTTAACTTTACATACCGTCCGCCCCACCTATGGGCGTGGCCATCAACGGTATAAGACAATTCGTGCGCATGCTCTCGTCGGCCTTTCATTAGCTCGTCCCAGCTACCCTTCGGCATTAACCTGTACCCTTATTATATTTTATTATTTTTAATTTTTTTTTTTGCCTTGACCCTTGATTATTGCATGCCCCATCCAGGGAGGGTGGGCGGGACGTTGATATGTTCAACTTCACCTTCTTCATAAATCCAGAATGTGGCCTGAGCCATTCTAGAATTATATTTCAGAAGACTCAGTCTCACATATCAACGTGTTGTTTGTAGCTACCTCACTCCGAAGGCTTGCCTGCTGGTGACAGCACCGTTCTACCAAAGCGTGGGATCTGTTGTGACTTGTGATAGAGTTTCTCCTAAAAACACTTTTTTTATGAACTTATTTGAAACCAAATAACATAATTAAAATAATTTCACTTAATACAAGATGGTACATAATATCCATATACATAGTTATTTAAATCAGGTTTATAACTTCATTAAATAATTGTAGTTCTAATATTTAACAGGATTGATATTCATATACTATTGATATAGGATGGTTCAATCTTGTTATCTGTATTCTATCACATGGTTATCAATCATGTAAAGTATATATTGGAATTCACTTATCCAATGCATTGTCAAGGATTTCTGTTACTAGTTCTATCAATTCAACAATATATATTTTATTTTTGGATGTTGCTCAATTTAACATTGTCAGTGGTTGAGACTGAGGGAGAGTTTTCTCTAAGATTAGAAGAATTATTACAATTGTAGTTTGCACATATAACGTAACCATTACAGTTCACAGTTACCTCTAACACAGTTCAGTCTTTCACCTGTCTTTTCTATTTTTACTTTTAAGTTTGAACTTACAGTGATCTGAATTATCTAATGTATGTATTTATGTAGTTCGAGAAATTAATCATACAACTAACTTATTCTATATTATCTCAAGACTTTCATTTTGGATGATATTTACATTTATTTCATTTGGATATTCTATTTCAAGACTTTTTGCAAAAGGAAGGAGAGACAAAGGTAAGCAAAGGTAGTATTGATCACTAATTATTCCTTACATTATTTGCAGGGGAAGATCTAACTCACTCACACTGTAAAGCATATAACAAGATATTTGTTATTGTGGAAGTCATTTCTTTTTTAATTACATTAACCATGTGGCTAGCTGCTGGTGTTGTAACTGGACACTAAGTTCTGGTAAGTAATCAAATCATGTCATATTATCTGTAGTGAACAAAGAATGAAAAATTAAAAATAAAGGAAAATATGAAATATTTACTTTTTCATTTAAAAAATTAAGAATTCTTTAAAGTGTTGAACTATTCATTATTAGAAAAAAATTCCTTATAGTACAAAGCTATATATTTTTAAGATACTAATTTTATAGTTGAGTCACGAATTTGGTAAATCTTTGTCACAGAATATTGTGGTCAGTCTTACATAATGAAAACAGATGCTTTATTGAAGGCTGCATCAGTAGTAACTGATGTCAATGTAGTAATTATCATTATTGGAGGACTCATCATCCTGCATTGCTTCAATACAGGTAGCTCTGACTGAACAATAGTACATTTATACATTTATATGTAGTAGTAACTTCATATGCATTTATTTTTATTGTATTCAGTTCAAAGTGATAATAAGAGGCCAACTATAAGGACTGAAATGACAAATATGAAGACCAATGAGCATATGCAATTCACCACAATAAGGAAAATTTGTCGCTTCATCAGGCGCATAGCATTTATTATGACATAAAGTAGTAGACAGTTGACTGACTATCAAATTATTATTAATACTTGTTGGACTTAATTGTAGCAAGGTGTCTTAGAAATTCTTAATCATGTGATATCACCATTACAATAATATATAGTTGTTACTCCACAACTTTGATTACATATGATAAAGTGGGGAAATAATAAGAAAGGTGTTGTTATACATATAGTGATGTCAGATGTCACACATATATGTGTATTCAGAGTAGTTCAATTACATTGTACGTTTCAGCAGACACATAGGGGATAAGGGAAGGAAGGGACTTTATGAGGGTTTTTTTTTCTGGTAAGGAGAGTAGAGTTACAAGTGAAACCAGTATATGTACATATATTTTATGTAATTTTGTATACAATCTTTCATTAACTTTTTGTTTTCCTGATTTTTTTTGGTTAAAATATCCCAAATTCTCTGAGCCCATCGTTTTGGTTTAGAGATTCCGAACTTTCTTAGTTTAATTAGTCAGTTTACTACAAATAGAACTCAATTTTGGCTATTTTGTGTTTGTCTCTCAAGAGACTCCTTAAAGAAGGTAGTTCATATACTTTTCCCATAGACAAATTTTAGATTATAATTAAAGTAAATATATATCTTTGTATACTATAGAAAAATTTTACTATAAATTTATGCTAATTTATATCTTCATTTAATAATAACATGATTCAAGGTGAATTGATTGCAATAAGGATTGCTCAGTTTTAGTTTTGTCATCCACTCCACTGGTAATTTTAGTTTAATCGAATTTGCTATAGTCAAAATAATTGAGATTTAGGTATATATTTATATCAGTTGCTGCAGTAACGGCCACGGATAAATTTTTTTATTCCTCTATTAATTTTCCTCTGTAGTTGTACTGTGCCAGCCCCATATGAGAAGGCATTACATCAAAACACATATACATCCGTAAGAACAGGTATAAATAACTTTGTGTGATCAAGTGTCCCATGAATGATATCATGAAAAGTTGTCATCATCACTGACTTTACAACAACAATGTGTAATGTATTAGTCACAGCAGGAGTGAGAGCCACCAAATAGATAAAAAATGAGGGATTAAACTTTCTGAAATGATTACAAAGTCTCAACTAACTTTGTAGTTGCTACTTAGTGGACATTGACAGTTCAGAAATTATTAACTATTCCACCCTTCTTTCAATATTATGCTTCCTTTAAATAAAGTCATCAATTCTAGAGACAATTTTTTACATTGTCATGGTGTTGACCATACTGCACCTGTTAACCTGGTAATAATGGTTGAGGCCTGAGGTGTTTCACCTTTCTTTCATTATTATGTTTCCTTTAAATAAAAGGTCATCAATTCTAGCAACCATTGTGCCCCACCTACCCCAAAACTTATACTCAAGTGCAATACCTAATCACTGCCCAAGCTAAATTCACCTATTGAACTAAAAATTTGAACTTAGATTAAACATGTCTGTAGATTGGTGGAGGCTAAGAAGTTCTTGAGCCCCCCTCCCCATAATTTTGGCAAAAGAAAGACTGTAAGACTAAGCAAATAAAAAAGTGTGGCTTAAAATTGTTTAATTTTCCATGTATTTGCAGATGTAGCTCTTGAAGATACTATTTGAAAAACTGGAAAACTTAATACATTGAATTATAATACTAGCAGAGGACCATTCTTTACTATATTTTGTCCAGTAAAGTCCTATCTATAATGTCAGAGTTGTTTTGTCCAAGTCTAGAGATAAATACTTGAAATATGATCATAAAT
>WLWI01004008.1_pt1 | contig 12532 bp, 2 predicted proteins | sample 6701501 | NCBI WGS metagenome assembly WLWI01 (sample SAMN12718690, study PRJNA515312) | sponge metagenome | isolation source: marine sponge | host: Mycale hentscheli | place: New Zealand: South Island, Marlborough, Capsize Point | collected 2014-11-01
GTCACACTGGTCACTTCTCAGCTAGGGGTGTGATCACACTGGTCACTTCTCAGCTAGGGGTGTGATCACACTGGTCACTCTCAGCTAGGGGTGTGATCACACTGGTCACTTCTCAGCTAGGGGTGTGATCACACTGGTCACTTCTCAGCTAGGGGTGTGATCACACTGGTCACTCTCAGCTAGGGGTGTGGTCACACTGGTCACTTCTCAGCTAGGGATGTGATCACACTGGTCACTCCGCTAGGGGTGTGGTCACACTGGTCACTCTCTGCTAGGGGTGTGGTCACACTGGTCACTCTTAGCTAGGGGTGTGGTCACACTGGTCTCTGGCCACTCTGATTTGTAAACCTGTGCTCTTGTGAAGCCTTGAAACAAGGGCAGGGTCGCGGTATGCGAGTCTGTAACTCCTACGGTCAGCTACAAGGCATAGTCATATGACCTTCTGAAACTCTTTTTTTTCTTCTTCCTATGTGTAAATTGGTAAGTATGTTAATCACACATATACACCAGACATTGAGATGCCATAGCATGATGGATGACTTAGCCAAACACTTTGGGAAACAGAGTGACTTGTTCTAACCGGTACAGTTTTTGAATAAACCAATTACTTGAATTGAGTTCATATTGAATTCTGTAAACAGTGTTTTTCATCTCCAGGGAAAAATTTTTTTTTAAAAATCCTGTATTACATTCTGATAGATACACCATATAAAGCCAGGAACAATCATGTGTGGTTGCAGTAACATTTGGTAACATGTGTATATGTTTGTAGGTGTTTGAAATACGACAAGTAGATGAACTTACTGAAGAGTGGCTGTTGAGCAAGCTAAAGAAGTAAAGTTTTTTTTTGTTTTTTAGTCTAATTGGTGTTGACTACATCCACTGCACCGGCAACTGTAGAAATTCATGTTATGATTGCATTTTACACAAAGTGTGTCTTTTTATTACTTATTTTTAGGCAGGTGAATGACTCATTATTAACCTGGATATTTTTTATATGAAAGTATTAATCCTAAATAGATATACAGAGCAAACAAAAGGAAAGGAGAGAAAAAGATAATATTAAAGATTGTTTCTTCACAATTGAGTCAAAAATAATCTTGAACTAAACACTTGGGCCAGTCTGCCATTTTGATGGTCATGTGAGAGAGTAGACCAGAGCCACCATCATGCTATATGTAAGAGAAAAGAAGACATACACAGAAAGAAGAGATAAAGACATGAATGCCAGATACCTTAGTTGAATCAGACAATTTAGACGCAGTGGGTGGACAAATTTAAATTGGAAAAGAGTCAACTTTTTATCTTGCTTGTGCAGTACACATCATTCTCACCTTGACCACATACCCTAGCCTTTATTCCTCCACAATGTCATCTAAAAACTTCCTTACCAGCTCCATTCAAACGATGTAAAATTTAAGCAGTTTGAATTTAGGTTATAATGTTATGCCAATCTTCTAATGTGATATAGAAGTAGAGGAATACTGAACGCAAATGTTATCTAATATAATAGACTAGTGATGTGCTTGAGCACAAATGGCGAGCAAGCCTGTGCACAAACGAAATACTTCAAAAGAATTTATCAGTCCATTAATAAAAGTTTAAGTACATGGCCGTTGTAACCATATTTTAGCTAACAAATTCAGAACTATTTTCCTACCTCAATTTCCAGAGTACTGCTATTTTCTGTAGTGTCTAATATTCTGAGTATCTAACTTACCAGTAGCTCTTGACAACAAGCATCCACAGCTACTATAAAATAAATGGCAGAGTTTTTAAAAATCATGTCTGGTAAAGGGTCTCAATACCACAGTAATGTTTCACCATAACATTTTGGGACTTGGAAAAAAACAAACCCAGAAGTTATAAAGAATTACTGCACTGCGTTTAGTCCAACTGTAAGTGTGTGTTGCAGCATTTAGAAACAACATAATACAAAGGGGCAGACAATTTAATTTCCGTGAATGATACGGGATCGCTAAACCAAAAGATTCTGTTTAGTGGAGGTGTGGGAAGGGGTAGACCACAAAATGAACACAAAAATGCGAGGGTCAAAGTACAAAATGACATACGTACATCCACACATATATACAAACAACAACCAATTTTCAATCGTGTTACCCCTGATAGTGTCTCGCTTGCTCGCCAATAAATGATGCAATCCCACACTTGAAATAAAGCTACTCACTTGTAAAGATACACCAAGAAAGAAACTACATAAAAGCCAATCTTGACAAAGCCTTCTTTCATATACAGTGATGTGCTTGCCCTGTTCATGACCTCAGTTGGATCATACAGACCCGGACGAGATATTGGAGGACGCTTCAGGTACCTACACACCATAATAACAACAGTCAGATGTGTGTGTTTAAGTGTGTGTTATACTTTAGTTCAATCTTCTTATTCCATCAATTCACACACATGCCCTAAGACATTATGTACTCCAGCTGTTAGTTAATCATTGCTGCAAAATTAATCCAAAGAGAGATTTACAATTTCCGACCTACTCAAAATATAGAGCCCTTTGTCACTGAGCTCATTTGATAAAATATATTTGGCTAACCTTCTAATGTGATATAGAAGTAGAGGGATATTGAACGCAAATGTGAACCAGTAGCCACATAATAAAAGCAATACAGTGATGAAAATATGTATGCCATATTCAGGCAGGACAAGCTGAATTAAATAGAATAACATTGAAAACTCATAGAAAGCAGCATTAAACAACTTACCCGATTTAAGGACAGACAAAAGTCAACAGGATTTCTGTAATCGTTTTTCAATTCGTCCACAGCTATGAGCTGCACAAGTAAATAAATAGCACAAATAATCCGATATAAAGTGCACCTAAAGTAGCACGTAATCGTGTAACGTCTTAACGTACATGCCAAACCATCATAAAAAGTAGTACAATGGCTAGAACCATCACCAACAGGAAGACGTAGAAATCAAAAGACAGCATCTTGTTTCAACAGGTGTCCTACAACGCCCAAAAAGTTGGCGACTGACTGAAAAAAAATCTAGTTGTTGGCGATACTTTACCTTTCACAATACAATGTATATTTTTGGTTTGACTGGTGGAATAGCCAGTGGTAAGTCAACCGTGTCGTCCATTCTAGAGGGCCAAGGCTTCCCTGTTATTGATGCAGATGTCATAGCTAGACGAGGTAAGTAACAACTTTACATTTAAAGCTTACCTGTTTTTGTTTTTTTGTTTTTTTGTCATGTAGTTGTTGAGCCTGGAACACCAGCTCTAAAACTTATAGTAGAAAACTTTGGCACTGACGTCCTACTACCTTCTGGTCACCTGGACAGGGCCAAAGTGGGAAAAATTGTGTTTGCAAATGAATCCAAGAGGAAAATTTTAAACAGGTGCACTCATCCATACATTAGACGAGCAATGATGTGGGAAACATTCAAGTATTTTTTGAAAGGTAGCTTTATGTATATTTATATAGGAAACTGTCATGCCACATTTACATTCCAATGTCTCATTCTTTACCAGACAATTGCATTGCCTGATATCTTAATACTCAATTACCCAAGACTCTCTTGTCATTCAAATGTAGACAAGGAACTGGGTTTATAGATATTTGATGGAAACTAGCAACCAGCATTTGCCCTTATGGAATTGAAATTGCATCATTTGTTAATCACACTACAAACTCAACACAAGTGGAATTTAAGGGCATGTTGCTAATTGATGCTATTATTTATTTTATGATTAGGTAAATCTGCAATATTTTTAGTATCACCACTACTCTATGAATCTGGAGCATATGTCAAATGGATGAAAAGGGTTGTTGTAGTATACTGGTAAGAAAAATTATGTACATGCACACACACACATACACAGATACCACCTTTGCTATATAAAAAAAACTGGAGCACATTATATACATATATATGTATTGTACACTAGATTTTTTCCTTGAGTATTTCCACATTACGTGAGCGTTCAATACTGATATTGAACACTGTGTATTGAATGCTGCATATTGAAGCTCCAATATGCCCGTGTGTAGTTCTGTATTTTTAGATGTAGAGAAGGTGCCAGTTGAACTGTCAGGTTGTTAGGCCATTTCTATTAATTGGAATATTGGCAAATAAGTGTATTGGTGCATGTCTGTGTAGATGTATGGCGGAGTTACCTCAAAGCGACACGGCTTTGAAACTCAACCCGTTTACTGTTTTGGAAAAATATCCAGTGTACAATAAACCATTTATTACACTCGTACAATATGGGGATATTTCCCTCTCACTCTTGTATTTTCACTCGCCTTTGGCTTGTGAAATACTTGCACATACTATTGAAATATCTCCCCATATTGTACGCCAACTTGTGCAATAAGTATTACATGTATATGTATATATACATCTTAGTACAGAAGATCAGCAAGTAGAGAGACTCCAGGAAAGAGATTCACTGTCTACGGAAGCAACATACCAGAGAGTTCAAGCTCAGATACCACTAACTGAGAAATGTGAGCGTGCTGATCACGTGTTGGACAATTCGCGAGGCAAAGAAGATTTAAGAAGAGAAACAATGGACCTTTGTGTTGAGCTAGAAAAGTTAACTTATGCACAAAAAATGCTTAGACGTTTTATTCTATTGATATCAGTAGGTGTTGTATGTGTTTGTATTGCAAGGCTTTTGTAACATTATTGGTTCTGTTTTGACGACCCTTTGTTAGCAGTTATAAAATTGCTTACGTTGCGTGGTGGGTTGCAATTGGAATACTTCGAGACCAAAAAACTGTAGTTGGCAGCGCGGGGCAAAGGACGATCTACCGAGATGACGGATATATTGGTGTTTATGATATGTATGGTGGACGCCCTCATCCTTCTAGTGCTTAGTGTTTATCTAGTATCCTATTAATTATGTATTCGTTAGAACTATAAGTGATTTTATAGCTAATTACACTAGAAAATGCAGTAGATTTACATAGCCGTGATCATTATTGAGTCAACCTTGACTGAAACTAGATAATCCTCTTGTCTGACTTAGACTGCGACTATATCAACACCAAAGAAGGCTGCAAGAAATTGAACCAGGTAATTGCTCTTAATTATGGTCATTCAATTTTGACTTGCAGCTAGACACACCTGACTAGTTGATTGGTTTTTGTTGACTTAAACATTAGCCCACTAGTAATAATAAACTTTCATTTCCAGCTTAGCTGGCAGGAATGAAGTATGCCCGTCCGTGGCAATGAAGTATGCTCGTTCGTGGATGTAGCTTTTGTTGATTGCTAGCTACATAGAAGGTGCAAAGTGTGAAATCATGTTTGTGGTGTTTCTTTGTGTGACAATAGTGGGTACTGCCAGAGCTGATAGCAACAGCCATTATTCCAATCCTGCTGCTGTTGACGTGGCATTGGTTTCTGTTTATTCTGGTGTGTCCTTTGGCTGGATATCTTGTTTACAGGTTGGTATGCAGTGGTAGTTGTAAAATTTAGTCTTGCACTTGACAGTGCTGTAAACTGTATCATCAAGGTTATGCTGGAGTTTCACAAATGTTTTCAACATTCCAACATTTTTAATGAGGTATTTTGACCTTATTGGTTGACTTTCTTTTAAGCTAGAGTGCACAAGTTAACCAATTTACTTTTTCCTAAGCAATCTTAGTAATAGAGATTGGCAAGCACAATGTAGAGGGTGATCATTCATCTATTTTCATGAGTAACCACAAGTCTGAGAATAGATTAGTTCAAAGTGTATGCTGAGAGTTGAATCTTGTATAAAATTTTTGTTCTAATTTAGATATGTCACCCTCCGTGCTGGAAGTATGGGTGTGTTTGATCCAACAGAAATCAGAAATCGAGGAATGTTAATGTATTTCCAGAAAGAATCATTCGTAAAGATTGGATATCACCTAATTGTCTTTTTTATATCACTTTATGGGTAAGTGTCTCCTATAGTGTTTTTTCCCCTACATGCCTTACTATATTTTATCTCACTCACACACATACAGGTTCATCGTGTCACTGTTGATCTAACAGAGGACTTCTCTAGCCTTTCTTGGTTTTTAGTGCTCATTTTCATTTTCCTTAGTATGTGTTGGCATATGATGATATTTTTTACTGGTGACGATGCTTTACCTACATTGTTTGGGGGTGCGGTTATCGGTTGTTGTGGAAACGAAACAAGGAGAGGGTGGGTTGCAAACGCTATTTGTATGCCACCACCATCAACTTGTAACCCAATGGACCCCTCGTCAGTTGGCTTTCTCTTCGTTTAAACTTAATATTAATGGATTCTAGTTCGTTCAAAAATAAACGGTGGGCTGAATCCAATCCATCGGATAGTGGAACGGGCGAGATAAAGCAGAAAATTCGCTTCAATGTCGAAGAAGAAACGCTATCGGTGGCGGAATCTGCTAGCCAATCCGACTTCACCAACCTCATTTCTTCCCTCGTGACGACGAATCGATTGCTCCATGATGAGATTAGACAGATCCAGAAAGATCATAGGCGGACTTTGAAAACTCTGACCCATTGCTGCCGTTTGAAATCGGAAGAGAACCTATCAACAGATCACAATCCTCGTGGAATTCTTAAGAAACGCTCCACGGTTCCTTCTAGTAAGGAGTGTAAGAAAGTGTGTGAAAGCTGCAGTAGAATAAAGCAAAATAGAAGTTCAGCAGATAAGTCAGCTAAAGAAAGAGCTGGTGATGATCAGAAGAAAGACCAAGAATCACTGACAGAAATCACAAGCTGCTCGAGCAGTTATGATCCAGACAGTGGAGAAGAAGATGAAATATCTGATTATATTGAAGATCTGGCCTCACCAGAGAGGGAAAGTATATCATCTGATCGTGTCAGTCACCGTGCAAATGACGAATCTCCGGGATTAGACGCCATCAAGTCTATGTGGGATAACTTTTCTTTGAAGGACTATGACTTTGTCACACTCGTGGATGGACCTATTGTGAAAACCAAGCACTCTTCCAATGGAAGACGCAAATACACTGTGCCAGAGCCATTTAATATGACTATCAGAGAGTCACCAAAAAAGCACAAATGTAGTGATGTTTCACGACAAGTGGAAGACCACCAATCAGAAGTAAGGATACAGCCTATTAAAGTACCTGCCAGCACTCTTATGCCCATTTATGAGCTCATGAGAGCCAAAAATGAGCAAAAGAGAGAAGACCGAAGAAAGGATGTCGTGAATAAATTGAAATCAAGCGTAAAGCCATTTTCATTTGAGGCGCGTGAATTACAAAAGCAAGATAGAAGAGAAGAACAAATGAGATTAGAGGAGGAGATAAATCATTTAAAACCCAAGACATTCAAAGCAAGAACTATTCCTTCTAAACTGTTTGACCCAGAGGTGAAGGAGCGTATGCTAGAAGATGAAGACTATCGCAGAATAAGACGAAAGATGCGTTCTCATGAACTTCTTTCTAATTCCAAACTTCCTAATCGCATGCATAAGTCTGTACAGCAGCAGTCCAGCACAAATCAACGTGAAAGATCTAATGAAGAAGAGCACTGGTTTCACCCTAAAATAACCCACGAAATCCCTGACTATGAAGAAGGTTACCTCAAATTGCGCAACAAACTAGCAGAAAAGAAGCTTTCAAAGATTTTGACAATTCCTCAACCATTCAAACTCAGAACTGAAGAAGTTTCTCAGAGAAGGAAACACAAATTGACAACAAGAGACCATCATGATGAAGACACAAAAGCTAAGAGGGCCCTTTCTTCATCCAAACTATCTCGACAGCCTCCTTTGCCTACACACACTACTCAGGCACAGCAATTGAGGCAAAAGAAGGTACAGGAAATGAAGTCCATGCTTCAGCTGAAAGAAATGGAAGAAGAAGAGAAACTTAGAGCCAAGAAAATAGAGAGACATATGATGAAAAAAATTGTTAAAGAAGCTTCTGACAAAATGTACTCCTCAACATTGGAACTTGAAGAAAAGAGAAAGAAGCAAGCAGAAGATAGGAGGTAAGATTGGCACACTTTTGTTTAGTTAAATAGTGGGGAGGTTATGTTCAACAAAATGGCCATATTTATAGACGCTTTACATGTATATTCATAGGAAACAAGAGAAACTTAACAGTCGCAAATTTCAGAGGGAACTACTAGAAATTGATGAAAGGGTTGCAGCTAGACCCCTACTGCTAGAAACTTCTGGTCGGCATATACACAAACAAGAAAGACCTAATGAATTTTATTCATATGCTCTCCAAAAGGCTGGGTTTAGTAACAAAGAAATCAAGAAATTTTTGGAATCACTGCAAAAAGAAAAATCATGTACATCTGATGAGCCAGCAACTGATTGATTGTAGACTTGATATTATTTATTTGTTTCTTTCATGTCATTGTTTTCATCATTTTTTATCATATCAGGTGCTCGTTTTGACAGATACCAACACAATTCATCACTATTTTATTCCTTATAGGTGAACTTTAAATATTTGGGGAAGATGGGGGGAAAGGTTGTTTATATTTATACCATCATCAAGTCCAATTTGGTGGGGGGAGACTTGTATATCATGGTGCTGCCTATGGAAGCAGCTATTAGTGACAGAAAACTGGAGAAGGAGAGAGTAGAAGAATTGCACCTTTTATCAATGGTTCCACCTAGTCTCACGTAGCCAGACCCTTTTTCACCCTTTACCCGCACTCCCGTAGCGGGTAAAGGATGATAAAGGGTCTGGCTACATGAGACGGTGCTGAGACGACTAGGTTCCACCCGAGGACCCATGTCAAAAGATTGCGCGCACTTACTGCCGATCCCCCACCCACTTATCCACACGCGGGGGGTGAATTACAATAATTTTTACCTGCCCCGCGCACACACGCGCGCGACGCGTACAAAATGTGCACGTGCTCGCCAAACTGGTTTTTGTAGACGGCAGCCTCCCACACCACCACCCGGTTGGTGGGGTTCGGGCGGTGTAAACCGGATTGGCGCGGCTGGATATGTACGAAGGGCAGAGGTCAAATACGACCGTAATTGTAACTTTTTTATTCTACTCTGCTATTCTGGAGGTAGTCTGGTAGTTGTATTATTATTGTTATTATTATTTTATGAGGTAATCATTTGAAAAGATCTCTTATGGTACGTGAGAAATTTTGGTTGGAAATTTTTGTAATTTGCTAGCCAGGACGAATTATTGGAAAATTATTAAGTCTAAATAGTTATGTTAAAGTTACACTTACATTGCATTGCATATTTAATGATTTTCTAGCATCTGTATATCGGCATTTTAGCGGTTATTGGCGTTTACACCCAGGTTTTGTTGCGCTGGTGGTGATGGCAGTAGCTATTGATCATGCTACAAAGCTGCTGGACTTCAGCAATGGGCTGGATGTGACCCTGCTGGACAGAGTTGTGGACAACCTTTACAATGGCAGTGGAGATGATGTACGAGTTATTGCATTAGCTTTGTCTAGTTTGTTAAATTTGTTTTTATTAATGTCAGGTATGGTGCATACAAATAGGTGGGAATATTTTTTTTTGACTAGTGTCTTTGTCACAAGTTTGCTTTGTGTAGATCTCAATGAGTTTTCCACTGTTCATGGATAGTTTAGTATTTGAGTGTCAAAGCTTCCCGCATTAGAGGTCAAAGGTCAAATTATGTCGTTCCTTCCATTGAAGTTGAAATGACTTAAAAAAAAAAAGAAAAAAAAGCCTAAGCATGATATTCGTGTAGCAAGCATAATATAGTGTAATAGCATCCTAAGAAGTCCAGTTTTTCTTTCTTTTTTTGCAAGTGTTTACAAATGAAGTGAGCAGGTGAGATTATTGAAGGGCTTCATATTGTTGCCTAAAATAATACGAAAAGAATATTTAATTGTTATTGTGGTTCCATGTTTTTGTTATTGTTTTTCCACTTGTTTTGGTTATTTATGTGTGCTTGTTTGGTTTCTTTCAGTAATCAGCTCCCTTATGGCTTCTTGGCTTTATTGCTTGTGAAATAACTAGCAGTAGATATCAGGTAGCTAACTTTGTATAGTATGGAAGTGTGAGATTACGTTTTATTTGGTCATTGTCAGGATCAGGAGGGTAGACCTCTGCGGAAGTGTGAGATTATGTTTGGTCATTGTCAGGATTAGGAGGGTAGACCTCTGCTGAAGTGTGAGATTATGTTTGGTCATTGTCAGGATTAGGAGGGTAGACCTCTGCTGAATTAGGGAGGACATTGTATCCAATTACTGGATGCTGTTCATCCAGTGGGTTTAGACAGTCATACCTCTAAGGCTCTCATTGGCTTGGTCTTTGTGATGAACCATGTAAGTCCTGGGACGGTTTTTCTAAACGGGCTGATTGTTCAGCTGAGATACAGGGGAAAGGAAGAAGATAGTCACCTGTTCTCAGATGCAGTACAGACCACTACCTCCAAACCTTCACACTATTCCCCTCTATCTTGTTTATTTGGCTGCAGCATCTATTTGACAATTATTTAATCACCTTTTGGGTGACAACTGAAAATCCTCCCTTTAGTGATATTAAGCATTTTTGTGGACTGAAAAGTTTTCACATTCCCAGTTTATATAAAGGGTCAAAACATAATATTTAGAATTTTGTTACCTCATGTCATATTTGGCATTGTGTTACGCTGCCATTTGCAGTATTCAGTTGAAATTCAGCACAGGATAATGTCTGAACGTACTCAATGCTCTGCATTCAATTTTGATTTTTAATATTTAATTTAACAAGATCTACTCAATACAGCATAGTGAATTTACCTTACGTGATTCTTGACTGTAAGGCAGTTTCAATGACATAACTCGAGTCATGCATGCTGCCACCACCTCCTGTCATGTGACAATGACAGGGCATGTCCATTAGAATTGGCTGACATGTAGCAGACCACCAAACCAATGACTTGGTCTAGTTGTTGCTGGTCCCTAAGAGGCAAGCGTTGAAGTAAAGATTGTATAGCTTTCTTGTGGACTTTTTATTGTTTTCTTTTAGCTAATTAGTATATAGCTTTATGTAGATTGCCTATGGAGGTTTAGCTTTAACTCTTGTTTAGTGTTTTGCCATTATAATTAGAAGCCAATACTTGTGGCTATAGACAGGTGTAATAACATATATGGATTATCATCTGTTTGGAGACTAATGCATGGTACACATATTGTATTAGATTAAAGCTCACATGTTGTTTTCTATGTGTACGTGTATTAGCAAAAAGCTGCTGAACAGATACTGACTAGATTTAAGGAGAACCAGGAGGCATGGACACAGGTGGATGTCATTTTGGACCTCCCGTGCAGCCTCAACACTAAGTACTTTGCACTTCAAGTGCTAGAGATTCTCATCAAGACAAGATGGAAGGCACTACCGCGGGAACAGTGCGAAGGTAATGTTGCTGTGAGTTCTCTCCCTCTCTCTGTGTGTGTGTGGTGACGTGAGCAGGGGAGAGAGAGAGAGAGAAGGTGGGAAAATGAAATGTTATGATATTCTGTTGCAGTATTTCATGGTTGGGTCTGTATTGTTTGGTCACTTTAAAAAGTTCTGTTATTCGTTTTTCCTTGTACAAAGGATAGCAGGGAATTAGAGCAAATACGAAAGTTCTGAAAGGGAGTCTACTCTATGGTTTAACATTCCTTTTATTTAATATGCAAAACAAGAATATTTTCTAGTCCATGAAACTTGATTCCACAGAAGTGTTGTCATTGTTGTCATTTGGGATTTTAAGTGTTATCCCAAACTCGGTGAAATCCAACATTAATTTTGTGCAGGTTTGCGTGAGTGTTTTCATTGTATCTTTGTGTGTCTATGTGTTATAGGTATAAGGAAATATATAGTTGGCATTGTGATAAAACTGTCTTCTTCCAGTGATTCTCTAGAGGTATGGATGTGTTCATGTACAGTTTGTGCTGTACTATTTTTTAAAGAAAGCAAGATGTTATTCTTGTGATTTTTTAATATGAACTAGGTTTTTTGTTCAATTGTTTTGTTGTTGTTGTGGTTGTTTTTTCTTGTCTACACATTCCAAACACAACGGAATAAAGCAAGTATGAAATATAATGGAGTTCCTCTCAGGTTTATTAATTGCAACAATGTTTTCCCCCTTCTCCCTCAGGCATAGCAGTAAGACTTGGTAAGGTATACAATCAAATGCACACGAAAAGAATTGTTTGCCATCTCTTGCAACTTACACCTTAGTCTAGAAAACTTGACACCTACCATGAGACTAACATGACTCCTAAACCCACTAACGCACTCTACAGCTAGTACCACTGAAGGCTAAATGAGAAAGAATAAGTCTGCAACTTATAAGTAAGGCATCATTTTAATAAGCAGGAGTGTATGTTCAGTGATTGTATTGAGTGTTGTTGCTGCCATCAGGCTTTGTTCATTGTGCTATTCTCTCTCTTTGTGCAGACTAACAAAGTCTACCTGTCCAAACTCAACATAGTCCTGGTTCTGGTGAGTGAAGGACGGGTTGTAACATGATGGGGTTATTGTGTGTGTGGGGGGGGGGGGGGGGGGGGGGGGGGGGGGGGGGGGGGGGGGGCGGGGGGGGGGGGGGGGGGGGGGGGGGGGGGGCGGGGCGGGGGGG
>WLWI01004010.1_pt1 | contig 12529 bp, 8 predicted proteins | sample 6701501 | NCBI WGS metagenome assembly WLWI01 (sample SAMN12718690, study PRJNA515312) | sponge metagenome | isolation source: marine sponge | host: Mycale hentscheli | place: New Zealand: South Island, Marlborough, Capsize Point | collected 2014-11-01
GTGCAGGAAAGTTCACCTGTACTGGTGCAGGATATGTGACCTGCTGTCAGAAATCATCTGACCTGGTACAGGAAATGTAAAGTACAGGCCATGCACTCAACTGTCCTATACAATTCCTGAAGTCAGGAAATTCCAGATTTTTTCCTGTGATAGTCGGGAAAATTACGCGCCCTGAACTATGAACTTTGACCCCTTACATGTGCCAAGTCAGCAATAATTACTGCGCAGCTCCTCACCTTTGACCTAGAGCGTGGCCGATCAAATGAACTTTGAACCTTAAGCATGTGCGCATATGGCTGACCATGCGCTGTGGGGCTGACCATCTCTGCGTGGCTGACCATTGTTGGGAGGGGCTGACCATTGCTGCAGGGTGCTGACAGTGAAGTGAGAAAAAGATGTATGTTTTACCTATGATGAAACGAGAATTGAAGAAAGCATTATGATGAAGGAATGGATAATACAAGTAAATCCAAAATATCTCTAATTCATGAAGTAGCCAAAAAATGAAAAAGAGATGATCAGCAGATAAAGGCTTGTGGCTGTACAGCATTTAATTAAATCTCTATTCCAAATTGGTTGAACGACATTGCTTATGCTAGGTATAAATTTAAACTGGAATTTTATTATCTAAACTATTATTATTATCATTATTGCAGTTGTAGCTAAATAAATGCCAAACTGTAATGTAAATACTTGTTTGTATGTATGTATGACTTGAGGGATCGCCAGATATTTGAGCAAGTTTATTCACAAGCCAAAGGTGAATGAATCATAAGAAATGTAACTGAGTCATTTATACATAATATATATATGACTCAAGATCAACATATTATATTGATCTCAGCTTCAGCCTTCTGATTATAATAAATTGTTTGTTTGTTTGTTTTCATATTCTTTCTTTTTTCCCTTTGTCTTTCGCTCTTCCATTTTCTGTTTAAAAGTATTGCATCAAATGACAATTAGTAACTTATTTAAATTGCTTTAATCTCCTATTGTTTTTGCAAATTTTTCTGCTTTCATTTTTCCTTATCTCGTGGTGATTAGACCCATATGATTTGTCAGCATTGAAATTGTGTGTGGCGGAATGATTATGATAGTTGAGTTTCTTTGTTTGTGGATAGGCACTTTTTTTACAAAGTTATCTCATGTTATTTGCTAATGTATACTTCATGCAAGTGTAATTTACACAGAAAAACATTTTTAATTTTTAATGTGTTGTTGTTTACCAGTTCATTTATTTTAATGGGTATTGTTTACAGCCAATTTTTTTGTAATTTTGTTTTTATTATTATCTTCAGAAACCGATTGGCTCATTGTGGGCAGAAGGTGAGAAGACAGAAACCAGAGTAGCTCGGGATGGTGACAGACAGCACATCAAGCGTGGCCCAGGATAGTGGATTCATCAAACTCTTCAAAAAAAATTTAGACTTTTTTATTATTATTTTTTTACCAAATAACTAGCTAAGAAATTTATATAATAATCAGTATTACGGTCAAATAATTCTATCATGTTATTAAGATTGGAATACATATAGTATACTTAGTATCTATACACTGCATGCTGTGGTAAGACATCATCAAGAATACATAGGGTATACTCCAGCAACACATCTAGTACACATAGTATGGTGTACACCTGGTGTAAGGTAATGTACAGTACTACTCGAGTAATACAGTCCATACGAAAGATACACACACTGGTGACGTAAGTTAGATAGAGTCACTCATGGAGTATGCCACATGTATATGTAATGTTTGTGTCATTTCTACAACATCATTCAATATGAGCCAAAATAATAGATGACAACAATATTTACATTTATAACATGGCCATTGTTGCTTTACAATATGTTAGTGTTAGTCCTGCGTGAAGAACCCCAATCAGATATCCAGAATGTCCACCCATCAGTACACACATCCTGCAGTGATCCCACATGTAATTGGTTGCCGCTGTACTGGAGTGATCCCATATGCTGCCACTGTCCCTGGTGCAATCTATCAATATTTAGACAAGTCTCAACTGATGGTGGACTTTTCTCTAAAAACAACAACAACAACAACAACAACACACACACACACACACACAAAAACAAAAAAAAACAAAAAACTCATTTGCTGTAGCTTAATAATCTAAAACAATACAACCATGTTGTAAACTCAACTATACCAAAAAATAAAAATCCTTTCACCACCGCAGACACCATATAGCGTTCTGAATTTGGTTGGCGGTTTTCTGTATTAAAAAAATTGATTATCCAATATAACAATCCCATTTTTTGTTTTTACGTTGCTTTTGACATAGTGCTTCCTGTAATAAAAAATTGAAATGATAGCACATGTACATGTATTCAGTTATTTTACCATTATAAAATGATGGCTTGCTGGAGTGCTAAACGTTGAGTTGTCAATCTGCCGAAATTTTTTTATAGTACGAGGTTGAGAAGCTCAGAATCCATTATATGGAAGACGAATAAGCCGTGTAATCTATCTGAACTCCATAGTAGCTCTGAGGTTGTCAGAACATAACCAAGGACCTGATTGACAAGTCATTCATACTTAATGGACCCCCCCCCCCCTTAATCACCAGTTAGGTGTTAACGATGTTGTGACTCTTGTTTCATGTTTGTACATATATTCTTGTGATTTTTGTAGAGTAGCTCAGTCTGACGAAAGTCAGAATAGCTGCATTTTGATTGTTACTGAACATTTCAATTAAATTAATATTACCTAAAGACTGTTGGACTGGTCAGATTCATTGTGTGGCGGAGGCTCTAGCTAGAGACGGAGTTGAGCACCGTTACAAACAAACTATGAAGAATGGATCGATGTTGGTAATAGGCAAGCATTTGTTCAAGTGCTAAAGGTTAAGTTGTCAACCATAGGCAATTCCTGGATTTATCTTAGTTTATAGAATTCTTTTGGTTTTTATATCCTCTCTCCAGCCCAATTATTTTCATTCGTAGGTATGTTAGTGAGTGTGGTACTGTCATAGGAAAGTTGGGAACTATATTAAGGAGGGAGGGAGTGTGGGTGGAAAGTGTGTGCCACATTTATATATAACGAAAGTCACTTCAAAATTTGCACTGGCCAGACTTTATTTTCTGTCTATTTGAATCTATCCTATCAACAACACACCATAGTATGTTGGGGTCAAATACTTCAAAAGCATTTAATTGCAAGTGCAAATATTTGATTTCAGACTGTATTTAATTAGCATTGCAAACACTTTGAAAATACGACAGTGTTATGTGTATGTCACATATGTTATCTGCTGTCACAAACACACACACACACATGTACATATACTTGTGTGCGCGCACACACACAGTGACCTCCAATGAAATATCCAAATGGTATTTCCACTTTCCTTTTCCCCAGGACTTTTTTGAGAGACTTGCCCATATTTTCTCTAGCCTCTTTTCATTTCTGTTTTGTATTGGCAATTCATGTATTTCAAGCTTAGCAATTCTAAATTTTGCTAGTATTTCAATACATTGCAAATACATAGAGCTCAGACTTACTCAATTATATACATTGAAATTACAGCAAAAAATGTATTTAATTGCAACTAAATACAATTACAATGTATTTGACCAACTCTGCCACATACCACTCGCCTCTCCCTGGCCAGTGCTTTAATAGTTAGTGTGGTGAAGGAGATGAGAGCAGCATATCAAACCCAGTTAATAAGAATCTAAAACCAGGTCCCAACTAATCATCATCATCATCATCATAATAATAATATAATCATAGCAACAAAAACAGGCTACACAGTTGCGCTTGATGTAATATGTTTCGCGAACTAGGAACGCGGTAGCATAAAGTACTTTAACCCTCTCACCGGCAGATAAAATTCAGTAATTTTATTTTTTCTATATGAATGTTTAAAAATAAATATAAAATCAGGAGTTCAATTAGTACCTAGCAACCATATATCACATGAAAGTACATGTATTGCTCAACATTTTTGGTCAAATTTGGTTGCCTAGCAACAAACCACACAGTGGTTATTGTGGTAACTATATCCTAACAAAGTGATCTGTATGCGTTCCAGTGCAATATTAAGCAATTGTTTGTGCATGATTAGATATTTTTTGCTGTTATAATAGACAGTTATCTCAGCCAGCAATGCTGTTACTCACTGATGACACTAGGAGAGGCATGACTGATAGCTGGGCAGAAGAACATCAAGAAGAAAAGAATATTTCGCTAACAATTCCAGTCCTCTGCACACACTCACTCCTCCCTCTAGCCATACTCTTACTCATACTCTTCATTTTTCATCCATTCATCACTTTGTCAACTTTCAACATAATCAGTATTACCATCATCTCAATATTCTGACCTTGCAGAAGTAGCTAAAGACATCATCCTCTGAATGAATAGAGAAGTCCGAAGTATTCAGAGAGCAAAGGTAGCTCAGTCAAATCATTACTCATTGCTGGGAGTTTGTAAAAAATAAGTTTACAGCTGTGACCAAATTAGCGCAATATTTCTGGGAAAGCTATTAGGCATAATAAAACTTACCGCCATGTTCCAGCCATTCAATTAGTGGCAACATTTTACCATCCTGACCCAGCAAATGAATTATTCATGAATACACGCACTGCTGTCATCGTCAAGCATATTATTATATAGACTGTACCCCGCCACATAGTGGCAGTTGACATATTGCAAAGTAATAATGCAGTAGCACAAGTTATCTTGCTCAGTTACTGTTCTTTACCAGTGGATAAAGTTACAAAAGTTCCCCCTCTCCTGCTCTCATTTTCTAAACTATCTGAGCTCTTCTTATATCCCACCTCTCCTTCTTCAGCTCTTCTTCTGAGTCACGGAGTCCTCTTTTCCTATCTCTCCTGCTTATGAATTTCTGTCCTACTTTGAGTAACTTTTGTCTTCTATTTCGTACTTTCAGCCTTCCTTTTGGTAACAACCCCCGCCTTTACTGGTCGATTCCACCAGCTTTTTAGTTACAATTAATCGCTCACCTTTTGGCCTTCTCTTCCCTTCCATTTTAAACCTACGCGGCCTTACCTCGCCGATTTCACCCGCTTTTTGATTACGATTAATTGCCTTTTACCTTCTCTTCCGTACTTTCGCCTTCCTTTTTGAAACTACACCGCCTTCCACCGTCTAGTGTGTACCCACTTTTTAGAATTAACCAGCAATTTCTACTGAATGTGACAACACTTTACCTACCGTGAGATGACGATACCTTACCAATCCGCCCAAAGCTTGTGAATCATTCATGAATACACACACCGTCAGTCGTCGTCGTTACTGATACACAAGTGTATTATTATATAGATGACAATTAATAATAATTGATAATAATAGTAATAAGGATAATAATGATAATAAAAGTGAATTATTCATGAATACACACACTGCTGTCAAGCATATCATTATAATATAGATGATGACAATAATAATAATAATAATAATAATACCGTAGTCTACCGTGTCTACCTTTACCATTCACTTACAAAAATGGCCAAGTGGGCGTTCACCTATTTTTTGTTTACGCGAGAATTTGCACACACACAAATTTTACACACACAGCATTATTGAAAACCTGCCCAGGCTGCACTACTTACTCGACTTTAACAACATAAGACATCAGATTCAATAGTCTTGAAGGTTTTCTGGACATTCTCCATCGATATTCTAGTTAGAAAAGTCGGCCTTCACTGCCGTCAATTTTGCTTGGATTAAGAGTAGCTGGATCACTACAACTTATTCTTGAATAGGACCCAGCAGTGGGTCCTTATTTTTGAATAGGACCCAGCAGCGGGTCCTTATTTTTTAATAGGACCCAGCAGTGGGTGAACATGACTCAAGAATGAGTCTTTATTAAAACTCAATGATGAGTCTATACAATTGCATATAGCCTGAACAATGGATGAGTTGGACTCCATCATGCAACTCGGCTATGATGAGCTTTAAGTGATTGTCACACAACAATTGTGCACAGATGAGTCTTTCATATCTGTAACTTATTTATACTATTAGGGTTAATGCCCATTCCAAATGCAGTGATAAAGTAAAATGAAAAAGAACAGAAACAAAAAAACAACAACAACTAATTGTGGCTTTGTGGTTATATACATACTGGCAAATGGACATGATGGTAAGCACCTCCAACAGATTGTTGTTGTATGTTACTACTTGATGATTGCGAGGGTCACTATACAATAGGCTTTGTGCGAACAACACAAGATTTAAATTCAATAAAATTCTCCTCTTGAACTGGATATCCAAATAGGTACATCATTATGTCATTAATGTGTGTTAGGAAAACAGATTCAGTAATTGTGATACATGTGTGAAATTGAAAATGGAGAAACGAGAATGTTTGAACAAGTCCCGACAAGAGTATTATTAAACAGCAGTTGAAGTCCCACTTGGACAGAGTTGAGTAAGTACATGATATAAACTCATCCTTAAGTACAATGGTCTCACATTGCTTTCTTTGCATCAAATAAACTTAGGAGAGAAAGAAGCAATCAGCATCATAGAGAAAAAGCACGATCAATGCCTGAGAAATGTATGACCGTCAATATAGATGGCATGGATCAAGCTAAAACAAACCTGCCACAGACTAATCTTCTTGCTAAGTCCCTCTCCACTCTATGGAAACTGCGTACACACATTACTGGCGTGTTGCTGCACGCAAAAAGCCCTCATGGAAAAATTGCTTATGCTTTCATTGATTTGTTGCAATACCCGCATGACAGTAACATGACTATCTCTATTCTCCTGAAAGTGATTCACAGCTATGTAGAACTTTGCCAAAGCCTTCCTCAGACACTCTATCTTCAGATGGACAACACATGCAGAGAGAACAAGAATAAGTATGTGTTAAGCTTTTGTGCTATGCTCGTGAATATGAGAATATCCAAGAAGGTATTTGATCTGGTATGTAGGTGTATAGAAAATTATTATTACTTGTAGGTGCAAATTAATTTCCTACCTGCCGGTCATACACATAAAGATGTTGACGACCAGCTATTCTCCAGAATTGGTGAAAAGATCAGAAAGTCTGGATGTGAATCTGTTCCAGGTAAATATTTTTATTGTGTGTGAATAGTTTCACCCACGAAAACCATTCATTGATCTCTACAGCAATCACTTCTGGAGCTACCATAATTGATATACCCCCTTTGAATGAAGACCTTGCTAACATTTTAAGAAAAGAGAGTGCAACTCCATCGAAGGTAATACAATTAAATCCATCAAATAGAGTATTTAACTTATTTTTTTTACAAAATAGATTACATGTAGAGGCCGAAAGAATCAACTTTCTCAGGCATCCCATACTAATTCTTCCAATGTTTCAACCACATCTTCAAATGAGCTTTCCAATTCTATCTCAGATGGTGCTCCTCAGGTTGAAGTAGGTGATTATGTTGCAGTTTATCTCGAGAAGTATGACCTCGAACAGCCTCAAAGGTAACGTCTATTTCAAGCATGGACGAGACAGTGGACATAGACTGGTATATGGGGTGCTATAGTGGTAGCTGGAAGGTGTGCATGATTGGAAGAGGAACAACAAGAAAGGTTTGGAATGATTCGTTCCATTTAGTTTATGAAGTCAATGAAACTTCATAAGGATACTGTGTTGGCATTTAAGAATAAATACTCTGGTCTTTGTTAGTCACTTATCGAACTCTATTTTTGGACGAATTATTATGTGGAATTGATATGCTATAAATATTATTTCTCTTATTAGATCCAATAAACACTTGTTCTAATTAAGTGCCTGTAGTTCTTATTAGGACCCCTGGACCCTTAACGGGGAAGCTAATTTTAACAAGGACCCATAGTAGGGATCCTTGTTGGTTGGGATAATTTCTAACCGAGGACCAATAGTTCTATGATCCTTGTTCTCAATGCTCAACATCTTTGTAGTTAAGACCATTGTTCTAACTTGGGACCTATTATTAGGGCCAATTAAAGACTTATAGTTGAAACTGTTGTTGTAATCAAAGTTCCATAGTTGGGTCCCTTGTTGTAATTAAGGAGTCCCAAGTTGTCATCAAGGACCCACAGTTGGGTCCTTGTCGTAATCAAGGACCCATAGTTGGGTCACCGCAAACTTGCTGGACAATACCAAATTAAGCCTAATTAGACAACAATGGTTAGATATCCACTACAGAACTGAGTGCGTTGTTGGAGTCACTGGTTCAAGCCCTTCCCGAGTGTTTTTCTTTTTGCTTTTTTTCTTCTCTTTTCCTTTTCTTTTTTTTTTTACTTCTATTTCTTCGTTTCTTTCATTTTTTTCTTCTCTTTTCTTCCTTTTTTAGTCTCTTTGCTTACTTCTGTTACTCTTTTTTTCCCCTTTTTTACTTCTTTTCTCCCTCTAAAATTAAGATTTTGCCAATCCGAACATTTCACTAATCCAAACATAGTCTGGTCCCATATTTTTCGGATTAGCAAGGGTCTACTGTAATTTGTTTCTTTGTGAAAGTCTTCATAATTATTTATTATTTGTTGTGACCTGAGAGGACACCGTTGCCCAACATGGCTAATCAGGGTTTCATACAGGATTTTTGGTTGGGGGGGGAGGGTAGCCTCCGAGTGTACTAGCCACACCCATTTTTGTAGCTTACACTACTTTGATGCACATCTTTGCATAGAGTCTACACTTTCATACTCATGATCAGTGTTTGGTCCTATGCACTAAATGGCTCAGTTTTGATAGGAACATATGGGATAGAACATCAGACCTAATAATAAATGCTTCCAAAATGTTCACCTGGGGAGGTGGGGTGGGGGGGGGGGGGGGCGGCCCAAACAGAAATGTCAATTTCAATACATTATCTATGGAGAACTATTTCACTTGATAAGTTGACTTACTACATGAGACATATGCCAGCTTCTTTAAAAATTCAAGAATGGCGCTTCTGTCTTGGGGTAGCACATCATTAGTACCTTTAGACACCCATCTTGTGAGAACTTACTCTCACAATCCCTTTCTGGCTGGAGTAGACCTGGAGTGATTCTGTAAATATATTAATAATAATTCATTTCATGCTTTGTGTATGTTTAATGATATTTTCCCATAGCTGCGGCATATTCGAATTTCCTATGTTTCACTAGTGGATGTTTTGTTGCCCAACTGTGCATGCAGCATGGAATACTAACTGTAAGTACAGCCAATTGCAAGCATAAAAATCGCCAACTTCATTTCCAGCCTAATTAAAGTATTATACAGTAATTAATTTCATTGTTTGTGAAATATCGCTAGATTTATCACTCAATATAGTGCTTCCTCGATTCCGGACTTCAATAATCTACACTGTCGCATATCCTGACCCCAGAACTGTCCTTTTTTCTGGTAAGGGTCACACTGTGCATACGGGCAAAATAATCACACAATTTCCAATCTGGGTAGAGACAGCATGGCAGAAGCAACGAATACTTCTTTTGCTATTCAACCTGAAAATTGCTGTTACATGTATGATATGAATATCATGTATTGATTGAGAAATTCATGGTCATGAATGTAATTACACATATCCGGACATTTTCACTTCATCCATCCAGACCTTTGATTGTTTCTTTGATACCAAGCTAGCCAGATAATCATGGCTTTAGCTCATGAAATTGGTCACTTACTCATGAACCAACACGGCCCTTGGTTTTATGCAGTCAAAATTGTGAGAGTGGAACGTCTTGAGACAGATTGTGTTATATTTTGGAAGAGTTTTGTAATACAAGAGCATATTTTTTAGAACGGCACTTCATTGAGGTCAAATCGACATTTTTAGAATTCCAGCAGGGTTATTGTTTTTCATAAAATTGGGCATATTTTGGGGCAAATGTTTTCACGAGGGCCAAAATAATTTTCAGTGGTGGGGTGCGAAATGACCTAAAAAAATCCCTGACAGGGAAAATTCGGTATTTGAGATATATGGCGGAAGTGTCTCCTAAACTTGTACCTCACTGCTATTGTATCAATTCAAATTCAAGGTAGCCAAAGAAACTACATTTTGAGTAAAAATGTCGTCGCCCACACTATGTACTACAAAATGTCCATTTACTAAACATATAATTAAATACCATATACCCGATTTTCAACTAAACACACCTAATAGTGTCTCGCTTACTTCATTTGCTCGCCAATTACTCAATTTTCCTTATCAACCATGCCTAGTAATATCTCGCTCACCCACATTAAATTATCTTACGTTTTATATTTCCGAAGGAAGTACCGAAATTCAGTATGTTGCTTGGTCTCATCTTCAAGCAGAATTCCAAGTGCATCCTGGTCAAATGTGTGCCTCCTTAGTTTGTTGATTGTATTCCTGGGGATGTTTCTCAGATTTTATGTAGTTGAATGGTAGTGTCCGTCAAATTCACTTGGAATGCTATCAAGTATTCCTTTTTGTATGTGGAGAGGAAGTAGCTATTGCTAACAAAGGATTCTATACTCGTTCCATCACTTCTGGAAGAGGTTGATATGAGTGCATATCAGAGAGAGACTTCAGGGAATGTCCAGAGTTTGCAGATGGAAGGGGAAAGGTCACATGAAGTATTTCTTCATATTCTGTCTTTATCAGCTTAGCAGTGAGTATAGCTCTGCATCCACATAACCTTGACCCTGGAGCATTTCGTGGTTTTTTGTTCTCATTCCTTTTGTATCTAGGTTGTCCTCCTCGAAAACAAGAATACTGTTGTCTCCAGCTAACCATATATGGCAATACTTCCCCCTCCTTTTGTACAACCCCAAAGTTAGCATCTTTGTAGACGTCACTGCCAGTACACAATTTAAGGATGGTTCCTGTTTGGTGTTGAAAACTTTTCCTCCAATTTTCCCATTTATTGATGGTATAGTTTAGAAAAAACCCTTCTCCATAATTTTGTGGGCACTGAGAATCAAGTTGGGAAATAGGGCCTGTAGGGTCAGATTTTGTGTTTGTGGTGTTGGTGGTGAATATGATAGAGTTTAAATCAGAGTAACACTGGTACTACTTCATTATTATGTAGGTTCCTCGTCATCCAGTACACACCAGGACTGCAGTGGCCAAGTTTGAGGCGACAATGACTGACAGACAATCCCTTTTCAAAGCAGAAAGAACATGGCGCGGCCTGTACTTCATGGTGACTTCGGATAATCCTGCAGTACTTTGTACTTTTTTTTAACTTGAAACATGAAGCACATCTCCCAAGTAATTTAATGTGACAATCTACAACATCAATTATGTTTAATACTTATTTCATGTAGCCATGTGGTTGGTTTTGGTTGTTTAATACTTTTAGCTATGCATCAAACTTGGGTGGGTGAGTGTGGAAGGGATGAAGAGAGGAAGGGAAGAATAGCACATGAAACAGTGCAACAGACTTGCCAGTTAGAATTGCATGTGTTCTCTGGCGACTTTGTTAATGCAAACAGAAGACCAAAATTAATGATATTCATTTATATTTTGGTGTTTATTATTTAGAAACACGCACAAAATGTGTATGCTAATCAAAATTTTCGCTAATCTAAACGGGGCGCTGGACCCAAACCATCAAATTAGTGAGACTCCAAAGTAGTAGTTCAAGCATTGCTATAATATGGAACTTAATCATTTGAAACTTAATCATGTGGAACTTAATCACTTTGAATTCATTTGGAACTTAATAAATAGCAATAATAATACTTGACACTTTGTAAGTCTGTTCAGATTTATATAGTTAATAAACATTACATATACCCTGATAATTTTTTGTTAGTACCAGCTATTTCCCCCTCCCCAACAAGTTTTTTGTTTGTTGTTTTTATCGTGGTTAAAACATAACACACCTCGCCCACTCAGCTAGGTTTTTGTAAGAGAAAGTGGTTATAATAACTTACCCTGCAGGCAATTCAATTCCATGGCTTCCCATACGACCACGACGTGGTTATTGCGACCCTTTACCGGGTCAGTCTAGCCATACTAAGTGGTCACGTGATGGCTTGCAGTGTTTTACAATTCTAAATCAATTTTTACGCGCGAAAAAGCGGCATTCCACTTGTACCTAACGAGATGTCTGGTGGAAAGCTTGTACATCGTTTCCTGTCACGGATTTATGGGGAGCCATACTTTCCGTGTATTGCTTATGTAGAAGTGTGGCTTTCCGTGACGTAGAATTAAATACGCGTATAAAAACTGCGTTATCATCACTTCGAATACTTTTTTGGTGGAGATGGATTATAAAGCTTTAGTGCGTGCGGTTGCGTTGGAACGTGAATACTTTATTAGCTAAGTACATTACGGCACACCATAAAAAAATAGTTGTAGCTTAGTTTGTTTTAATAGTGCCATAACGAGAGCGATGTTTGTAGTCAAGGAGCTCAATGTTTACCTGAAAGCTTGGAATCAGACTAGGCCGTCCACATAATAGAGTATGAAGTATTAGCTGTATGTATAGCTAAATAGCAGAAAGTTCCATTGCGATTTAGACACGATCGACCAGAAGTCGACATTCTTTAAGTTAAAGTTGAGGTGTGGCTAAATAATTTACTTCCGGTCACTCAAAAGATCGAGACCGAACCCCCCCC
>WLWI01004011.1_pt1 | contig 12529 bp, 7 predicted proteins | sample 6701501 | NCBI WGS metagenome assembly WLWI01 (sample SAMN12718690, study PRJNA515312) | sponge metagenome | isolation source: marine sponge | host: Mycale hentscheli | place: New Zealand: South Island, Marlborough, Capsize Point | collected 2014-11-01
GTTTTGTTGTTGTTTTTTTCCTTCCAAGCAGTTGCAGAGAGTTGTTACTATGGCACTGAAATACCTTTACCCTGTATGCTAAATTTAAAAACTGGACCTTATTTCCAGTAGCTTCAGTGTTAGAAGTTAAAATCAATGTATAGTCTTTAGGCTCGCTCGCCATTTGTGCTCAAGCACATCACTAGTAGACCTAACTAAATATATATATATATCTCGAACTCATTAGAGAGTCAGCTCCGCTCGCTTCGCTCGCTTCGCTGAATAAATAAATAAATATAGCAAAATCTCGATTGGTTACCCCTGATAGTGTCTCGCTCGCTTCGCTCGCTCGCCAATAAATAAATAAATATAGCGAAATCTCGATTGTGTTAACCCTGATAGTGTCTCGCTCGCTTCGCTCGCTCGCCAATTATAAACAATAATATATACTTATATTGCTCTAAAATAGGCGGAAATAATAGCTAGTAGAGCCTCAATTAAACAATCTGAATAAAAAATACCATTATGTATAAATTTTTATTAGTTAAAAGGTAATGAAAGACTTTAAGAGTAGATGTGAGATCAACCTAAAAATATATACTAAGCCTCCTCAAGTATTATAGCTATACATCACCCAATTAATTTCCCCCCAGAAACTCAAAATTTAAACTTAAGTTATAAGAGTAGTATATTGTGGTATGTCTCCACTAGACAGCCATAAGCAATTTAAATCATGTACTACTGTGTAGAATATAGTTGTTATATGCTTTTGCATCAGATATAATAGTGGATATTGATTCCAACTTTAATTTAAAAGTAACTTGATACAAAAACAATTGGCTAACTATACCTTAAGCCTTAAAAGTTTTCAAATTTATTTCTTGCTCTTTATTATGCAGAAATAAGAAATATAAGAGTATGGCTCTTACTACTAAACAAGAAAAAAATCTAAAGGAAATAATTAAATTTTGCTCTCGTGAACTAAAAGGTAATAGTGTTATAAGTCAACTGATGTGAAGTGTTATAAGTCAACTGATGTGAAGTGTTTTGTTCTTGTGGCACGTTAGACTTTAATAATTGATTATATTTACACATTTAATTTTTAGCTCGTGGTGAAGATGCTATCATTAAAGATGTGAAAGGTAAGGTAGATAAATGCACTCTATGAAATGACACACACTCAGAGACATACTCAATACTTCATCGTAACGAGAGAATTCAAAATAATTCCTGATGTTGGTATATTATGTGAATAAGTATTTGTGTGAAAGTTTTGTTATAGCTACTGCTTAACTAGCTAACACAAAAATCTTAAAGCAAATATTTGATTTAAATAATAAATATTAGCAAGCACCAGTTTTAAGGCTTCTCCCAGTAACTACATGCAACAGCAGCAAGTCTTGTTTATGGAGTTAGCTCAAACTTGTGCGATAATTTCTTAAAAATGCTTTTTTTAGGGGTTACAAAAAGTTGCGACAAGCAGTTAGTATGACATTAAAAACCCTTTCCCATTCATAATTAAAAAAAATAAAATGGACTTTTTTTAGTAAGTGCTTTTCTTCAAAAGCTACTGATTATGTAGGTAGTCATAAAAGACTATAAATACATACATACTACAAGAGCTTGGTAAATTGAGGTAAAAAGTAATTCATTTTTTAGCTAAATTTATGGTCACAGCTCTATGCTTTTACTTTCAGAAATAAAGGACTGAATAATGCCTAGGCAATTTACATATAGATCTTGTAATGGCAAAAATAAGATTTAAGCTCAATAACTCATTCTCCCATTGTGCTCAAACACACCATTAGTATGTATGTTAACATTATAATGTTTATTAATATATTTTCTTACAGGTGTAAAACCTCCTCCTGATTTATATAAGGTACTATTTTGTAAAAACTGGGGATAAAACTTAAGATTCCAAATTTTTTGTTCCAAATTTTTACTGTAGCAGATCTTTATTAATGTAGTGAGAGAGCTGGTCATTACGCCATTATACCACTAGCTATGTATAGGATTAGTTAAAGATTCTGGTTACAATTATTAGCTAAATGCAAGTGTGTGTTGTTTTTGCTAGCTAATTGGAATCAAATTTATTAACACTTAGGTGAAGCCACCATTAATACCTTTTAAGTCTGAATAGTTCATTTATCTTCACACAATTCTGTTTTTGGTAAATATTATTATGATCTTGATTGATGAATTTTAGCCCATACTAGGTATCTTCAAAATAGCATTTTTAGGTACAGAACTCAATGAGATACTTCATACATCACACTGTAGTTACCTCACATTTGCAAGTTCATTACGTTCAAATACAAACTACTACAATCAAGATATCTAGCATGAGAATAAACAGCTCATTACACTCGTCAGAGGGTGATGGCAAAATATTTCACTCTTTTCACATGTTACAAAAATGCATTCACCTGCTGCTCATGAAATATTTCACCATATCACACTCAGACTCATGTAGTAACTTCTACATGCATACACGATTAGATGACTACAAATTAGATGAGTACAATACAAGCTGGTAGGTATATTTTGTGTATGAATCTAGAAATGCTTACATACATGTACTTACATAATAGTTAATATGTATTGTATATATTTATATTAGTTGAAGTTGTTTAATGATCCGATTCATGGTTCAATATTATTGAATGTACTGGAAGATGCCATAATTAATACTCCAGAATTCTATCGTCTTCGAGACATAAAACAGCTAGGTATGAAATTAAATAAGTATGACATGAACATAAGTATGGCAAAACAAATTATAGTTATAGCTAGTATCATAATCCAAGCATAAATCTTTGCATAAAAATGTTTAAGAATATCTTTCTATAAACATAAATTACATAAATATAATATATATTATAATATATATAATACTGATTTTATATTTAATATAGCTATATATGGGGGGATTTAGAGGGAGCTTGACTGGTGTTACGAGCCCCCTTTTTTCAGAATGAGCCCTCATTTTTAAATGTAGTAGTTGTTACTTATTCATTTTTTTCCTTCATGGTTGAATTTGACAATTATAGCTACTAGCAAGCACCCCGCCACATAGTGGCGCTTGACGTATTGCAAAGTAAGAATGCAGTAGCACAAGTTATCTTACTCAGTTATCATTCTCTACCATTGGTTAAGGTTACATAAGTTTCCCTCTCCTACTCTCTTTTTTCTGAACTATCTGAGCTATTCTTCTACCCACCCCTCTTAACTTCAGCTCTTTTTCTTGAGTCATGGAGCCCCCTTTTACTTTGTCTATCTCTCCTGCTTCTGAATTTCTTTCCTGAGAAACTTTTGTCTTTTATTTCGTACATTAGCCTTTCTTTTGAAAACTAACCCCCGCCTTTAGCTACTCGTCGATTCCACCCGCTTTTTAGTTATAATTAATCACTCGCCTTTTTGCCTTCTCTTCCCTTCTATTTTAAACCTATACCCCTTACCCCGCCGATTCCATCCGCTTTTCAGTTTCGATTAATCGCCTTTCGCCTTCCTTTTTTAAAACTACGCCGCCTTCCATCGCCAATTGCACCCGCTTTTTAGAAGTAACCGGCACGTTCTACTGATTGTGGCGATACTTTACCTGCTATTAATGAACAATGCTTTACCGAACCATACAAAGCTCGTGAATTATTCAGGAATACACACACCGTCGTCGTCGTCGTGGTCGTGGTTACTGAAACACAAGCGTATTATTATATAGATGTAGCAACTTTCACCATTAGGCAAAGTGTTAGTAAATTATTTTAATTTTTTACTCACACAAACTAGTTACATTTTTTCATGTTTAACTTACCTAATTTTTACTCAACACCTTAGTTTTGTTCTTAGTTTTAATTGTTTCCTTCCTTATTGTAGCAGTATCATTTAATTCAGTTCTGGACAGTCACATTGTAATGCCAATTATTTTGAAAATGAATAAGAATATAATTTTTGTAGGAAATGCAATATAGCCAGCATTTCCCATAGTAGCTATTCAAACACTTCTTGAAAAGAACCTCCCCTCTCCCCCTCCCTCCCCCCCCCACCCTTAAAGAAATCCTAGATAGGTCTCTGACTACCCAAATCACTGTTAGTCCTTTTGGTTTAATGGCCTTTTCTCCTTTATTGCCAGGTGACAAATGATGCTGTAATTTGAAACAATGCACAATAATTTCATTACTTTGGTCTACAAAGTGTATTATTATAGTTACTACAAAAGAATAAATATCAATTCACATATATTTGTGGAGTAAGAACAAAATATTTATGAGGCAACATATTTAGATGTTTTGTGATGAATATACTGTTGTAACAGCTACTAAATCAATGGATTAAGTTTTAAATATTAAGCATTAATAAGTGGATAACATTACACATTCTTGTAGCCAATGGCCTGACCAATGTGATCTTGTTTGGCATGCCATTGATCAAACAATCAGTCACTATCTTGTATTCCTTTAACTTAGGAGGAAAAAGTTATGTCTATCCAGGAGCAGTGCACACTAGATTTGAGCATTCCATTGGGTGAGTCATATTAGAACTTATGAGATTAAGATTTGGTTGAAATTATCCTATATGAAACATTTCAGAGTATTATTTGAAATCATAAGCATATAGATACAGTTTTAAAAATAAAATTGTTATGATTAAATCTCACCATTGAAACATTTTTACCAATTATTTAGCATAAGTATAATTAATATATTTTGATGAATGGTATTCCTATATAACTTTTTATTAAAGTTATATACATCACTAGAGTTTGCTACCTCGCTGGTGAGTTTGTAAAACATCTGAGGCAGTCATCACGAAATTGTAAGGAAGAACTGATATCAGATCTGGATGAATACTGTATTCGCTTGGCTGGATTATGTCATGATTTAGGTATGTTAGCATTAAGAATTAGAATTACGATGTCTATTACATGCAACCACAAAATTGGTATGCATGCATGTACCAAAACATTGTTCTACATTCTAAATAATAAATTTGAGGTGTTCAATTATTTCAATTTATTATTACTAATATTATAATATATATTTTTTTAATTTTGCCTATGTACAATTGAACTAAGCATATTTGAAAATATATGAAATGATAGTGATGGCAACCAGTGTAATATTTGATAAAATTGTGCTATTATATTTATATACCATGCTTTAATACTTTATATTAGTGTCATTAGAAGCAAATATTTTCTTATATTTTCTGTACTATGAGGATTTAGTCTAACTACAGCTAGCTTATCTAATGAGAACTCTACAGCTTACTGTGAACACCATTCAATCATCCTTTTCTCTATTCATACTCCTACAATATTATATGCTCACCTTTGCTTTGAGGTCATTCACATACAGAAATGTAAGGCTGATGATGGTGTATGAATAATTGATGAACTTGAGAAATAAATGAATTCAGTTCTTTTAGGCTATCATTTTATTTTTATTACAAATTTACAGGGCATGGTCCATTCTCTCATGTGTTTGAAAGTGTCCTAGAGGAAATGGGAGTAGTAAGTGAATGCCTTAAATTTGTTACAACATAAAATATATATTAATAAATTATCCTTTAAATTAGGGTTTAAAACATGAAAAAATCTCTACTCTTATGTTTAAAAGAATTCTTTTGGAACATCCAAAGATTCTGAGAATGTTTATATGTTTAAACCTAGAGGAAGTTCATGTGGAAAAAATTTGTGGCATGATTGGCTCTGAGGAAGTAAGTTAGCTTGTGGAGTGAAATTTGAACAGTGTCCCTTTTACTAAAATGTAATGTAACAGACAGAGAGCGTAAAGGAAGAGAAAAAAACCAAAGCATATCTATATGAGGTAAGACTTAATTCTCACACAAACCATTATTCAGGTAAGTCTTAATTTCATTACGTGACAGATTAAATACAAAGGGAAACATTAATGCACTGCTTAATTACTCTAGATTGTTGCTAACAAGAAGAGTGGATTAGATGTAGATAAGTGGGACTACTTTGCCAGAGACTGCTATTTCCTAGGTGTAAAGAATGAGTTAGATGCAAGGTAAGCATTGTGTGATCTTTCTAAAATTGCAGTGCATATATTATTATTATACGAAAAAGATTATATTGTTCATGATGAGAATGTTCCTCCACAAAAAAATAAGATTGGTGTCCAGTTTTTGAAATACAAGTACTAATATTTTATGTAGCAGGTACTAAGTTTAGTTCCGGTGAGCATTGGACTTGTGCCATGTTGATTTTACTGTGTATTTAATGATTATGAGTAGCTAAAGTGACAAAGACAAGCTTGCATCACTATTATAATATGTTTACACTTCAGTTTTGAGGTTTACAGTATTACTAAGCAGAAAAACATGTTTTCTTGAAGGACTCTAAGAGTGCCTTCAAACCTAACCAGAGCAATTCACGCACAAGTTTCCCAGGACAATAAGGGTTTAGTAGAATCATCACGAATATAGAGTAAAATACAACAAATTCACCAACAAAAAACAGGAATGTGCACAGTATGGTGAGCAAACTCAAGCTTATAAAATAGCACTGGCATTAAAATAAAAAAATAAAAAAATGCATAGAAGTATGTTAAATTCATAAAACTCCAAACAAGTGCACTAGCATGCATGTATGGTAATAAACGTTTATGTTAATGTGGAAATATTTCTTAGGCGCTGTATGCTATTGAGCAGAATTATTGTTTATGAAAAAAACAAGCACATCGGATTCAGAGATAAAGTAAGATTCATTATAAAATGACCCCTATTTATTCTCAGGATGGGATGTATAAATTTGTCATTTTTTTGTTGTAAATTATAATAATATTGAGGAAGGAATATAGTGTAGTTGGCTTTGCAACAGGTATAATAAGATCGAGCTGATAATGAATTTCCAGTATTCATAGTTTAATATCTAATTTTTGCTACTTAAAATTTTTTATCTTGATTGATGCCATGTAAGTTAACATTTTTACCCTATGTGAATTATTAGTAATTTTAGATGATTTCTTTATTTTTTTAAAGGAATATCTAAACATTTATGGAATGTTCAGAACGAGATGTATGATTCATCAGAAGGCATGCAGTCATAAGAAAGTGGCTGCAATTGAAATGATGTAAGAAAAAATTACAGCAGGTATAAAAGAATCATTTTGAAATATTGAAATATTTATTTGTTTCCTTAATGCTGAAAAACTGGGACTGAGTTTTGTTTTCTATTCACATTCTTCCTTTCCTTCCTTTTGACTATTCCAATGGTGTTAATCTTAGGATAAAAGATGCCATATGGAAGGCTAAAGATCTGGAAATGTTTCCAAAAAACAAGACACTAACAGATATTGTGACATTTATACCACAAGAAATTGACTTAAGTGGCTTTTTATTTTTGTCAGACAATATTTTGCAAAAGATCAGGGAACAAACAGTCGGAGCTTCTGACAGTGTAAGATAATAACTTCTAAATGATATGATAGGATAAAAAATAAGAGATAAAAATGTTATATTTCTTTTGTGTAGGAACAAAATCTTGTGGAGCGACTTATTAGGCGAGACTGTTATGAAAATATTGCCGAAATTGTTCTTCCAAGTAAGGACATTCCGGTGAGCATTGTGGGCTCCACTAGATTTTATTATAATACTATAATTATCCTGTTTTGTGTTCCACAGAACTTGAACAAGGATGTCAAGGAAGAGATTAAAAAACTTAACCATAAACAGTATAGTAATAATCTATATGAAATAGAGGTAATTAATAAACAAGTAATATTATTAAGAAACAATTGATGTGTGTATTTAGTTCGGGAAAATTTCTTACGCTTCGGAGAAAAAAGATGATCCCATCCAAGATGTGTATTTTTTCTCAAAAGAAGATGAATCTAGGGTTAGTTATTAAGTTTAGTATGTTTAATTTGTAATAATCCAATGCATTTTTAATGTAATGATTGGTAAGAAATTGCTCACACTTATAGCAACCAGGTATATCTAAATTGACATCACAAAAAAATCAAGTCTTTTCTTCTATAACTTATCTATTACTTTAAGAAATTTTTCATTTTTAGTTTCATGCACAACTCAAATAATATAATGAAATATGTAAGCTAATGTAAAAACTTTAGTTTGTCAAAATTTCAGTGAAAAATTTGTTGCATGTATTAAAATAAGATAAATATATTATTATAATATAATGGGTATAAAATAATTATGTTATTAAATAACAAATGCATTATGTAAGTCATATATGCGTCTATTAATTATAGCTGGAGATGGGGTTACCACTTTTAAAGGAGAAGTGCAAGGTATTTTGAAAATTATTGAATATGTGCAAAAAGTGGTGTCTTAATATACATAATAATATATGATCTGTATTTGTAAATGATAATGCTATGATATTTAACCCTCATGCACGAGAGGGTTATAGTAGTGCATTTGTCCGCCTGTCTTTCTGCCTGCCTGCCTGCCTGCCTGCCTGCCTGCTTGTCTGTCCTTCCGTCCGTCTGTCCATCTGTCCGTCAACATTCGATTTCATGAATGGCTGAGAACTAACCTTTAAAACAAGTATGACCTGATGCAATAGGAGAATTTAAGTCCCTTAAATTGACCAAATTTCAAGCTAGTTTCAAAAGTAAATGCAGAAAAACTTTAGTTTCAAACGAGCGCAAGCTAGATGCAACGACCTTTAGTTTTCGTGTACAATGCTTTACATCATACAGCAGTCACGTGATCACTTATAGTTCGTGTATTTTCTTTTAACCGCGTGTGTCCTCGGTAGTTAGAAATTGAAATAATCCGAGAAATCTTAGTTGTGTAGTAATGTTGGTGTTTTAGCTACTTCCAGAACTTAGCTATGGACATTACAATAACTTCATTTTATTCAATTAATTTTTAATCTATTGCAATCTACAGCTCAGGGTATAAGTTAGAGTGGGTCCACAGGTAAGTTTGGTACACTGCCACCAGGGATAATTCTTTGTTGTTACTCTGTGCAAAGGTTTTTCAAATTGAGAGATAAAAATCTTGCTTTTAGCAAAGAGTAGCTCTGGCACTGAAAATTCGGTAAATGATACACTCAGTCAGATATATACCCATGGACATGGCAACTTGAACACCCAACTATTTAACACAATGCGCTGAGTTTAATGTGCACCAACACAAAACAAAAGTCTGGTACAACATAATTATCTGTTCTTTTAGCTATTTACATTCCAACTTTACTATTTTTCTTGGCAGACTCAGTAGCCTTAGCAAGTAGTGACAAAATTTAGAATCTCTTATCCATTATTCATACCTTCAGCTATCATATAACGTTTAGACAGTATGAGTGATCTGTAAGCTGTTCAGAAAAGTACACTATTGCTATGGGTAATTGAAACTTAAAATAACTATCACTGCGCGAAAAGTGTCCGTTTACAGCCATAACAAAATCCTAAGTTAGTGTATAAACAGTTGATAACTAGCTAGATAACCTCTACAGCCTTGTCAATTCTTTGTCAACTCTAATTATCAACACAGTTTACGGATTTTGTTATGGTTGTCAATGGACTCTTTTCAGGCAGTGTATATGACCACATTCATAATTATGTTGTAGTTGTAATATGTATAAAAGGCATACAGTTATGTAGCTGTACTCAAGTATATGCACATAACTCGAGTTTTTATTGTTAGAGTTAACACAATTAGAGATGATTCTATAAGAAATTATCAAATAGGGAAAATGAAGCTATCAGTAATTTTATTATTACTAATTTGTCTTCCCAGCCAAAAGAATCTTATGTAACTCGACCTATGTCATTTGTGGAGTATCGTTTGCGATTATTCAAGAAATCTACAGCTGATGAGGAAGCTGATCAAAGGGCTATTGAAAGGTTAGATAATATTAGAGAATTCAATAATTTAAAATTTTACCACAAATGTCTGTACTGATAGCTTTCATGAAGACATAAATAAAGCTCTTCTTAAAAATTGAAAGGAAAACATCAAACAGTGAAACTTTGTAGACTAAAGCTATTTAGCACATGTATTATAGTATTACTCAATAGCTATTATGTGTAACTTTTTATATTTATGATTAATTTTGTTACAATACATGATATTGAAATTATCTTCTTTAAATCTGGACTCATAAAAATTGAACTAATGAAAGGGTCCACATAAATTATCTTGTTCAAATCTAGAGTCATATTTGAAATATTTAATATCAAGTTTTAGCTTGATACGATGTTTATTTTCTTGAGATGAGAAATTTAAATTTGCATTGTAATCTGGCAACACTTTCTAAATAGAAATTTATGTGGACCGTTTCACTAGTTCAAAATTTTAAGTAGCTAGATACAAATTAGACTAGTTTGAAACATTCTCACTTAAGGGGCCTAGAGAGAAGCAACTGAAAATTTTAAATAAAAAAATTTAAGTGTAGCTATCACAAAACGTATAATTAAATAAATTTGTTATGCATGACCGCAAATAAATAAAAAATGGACAGATTGTATTAAAGGTACTATACAGTAGTGGTGCAAACTAACTTTGAGGTTGAATTCTAGCATAGTATACAGTATTGTGTAGTTTTCTTTGACCCTTTTGCTTTTCCTTCTACCCATTTTTGCTTTTTTAACCCATCTTTCTATTGATCTATTATGCTTATTTCACATATTGTTTAATTAGTAATTTATTTCAATGAGAATATTTAAAAATACAAAAACAAACAACAACAACAAAAATACAGCTTGTGCCATGAAGTTTTAATTAAGCAGTTGAAAAATAGCACGTTTTGATTATCTTCTGGCAAAGTTAAATTGCAGCATTACAGAAAGTTCTATGCAGTCTTCCAAAGATATACCTAAATAGCCATTATCTAAAGAACAAGAACCACCACGACTTTATCTTTCATTAAGTGCTTGTGATCACTTATTTAGTTTTTATTACTTAGTTTTGAACACATGAGCGGTGGACTTTATACAAGAATTGATTTAACAATTTCTTTCTTTCTTGTTATGTCATGCCCCGCCCCTTCATTTATCATTGTGTACCACTCACGTGGACTCACATGTTTTCGGATCTTTGTCTTGCTGAATATGATTAAAGTCTAACAATAGTTTTCTTATTGATAGCTACCTACCCTAGTCCTAATCTTTACTAGCACTGAGACCAGTTCCAAGAAGGCATTACACTTATATTTATTTGATGTAGTATTGTCTCTTTCACAAGCTATTTGTTTTTATCACTAGTGCAGAATTAAAAATGTTTGGCATTCAGAATTGGCAAATTTGGTTACCTGATGGTTGTTGTCAATGACATTCTTTAATTCTGTACTGTTAAAAAGGAGATATAGCTAGTGAATAAATGATATATTATACCTAGCCATATAATAATTATTCATGTTGTACAAATTAAAATCAGGTATATAGCAAGCATAGAACCAGTACATTTATTAATCAAGTTTATTTATTGGAAAGAAAGGTGGCTAAAATGAAAGAAAAAAAAAGATTACATAGATTTCAGGAAATTCTTGTATAAATTTGTTTGAATCCATGACACATAAATTTTTCTTCTTTTCCTGGATACTTACAGGCCACAAACAGTTAGGAATAAGCCAAGTATAGTGAATTTATCAATGAATCAGATGAACAACAGAGACTGTCTGGATTGTGGCTTTTCTGTACAATCAGCTATACAGAAGTTGTATAAGTTTTTATCAATTCATTCCTATATCTTGTTTTTAATTGTAAGTAGCTATCATCAGACAAAATCAAAACATAGCTAGTATTTTTTCTTCATAAAACTTAAAAGGAGTTGAGGTGTCAAGATTGTGTGGTGTTTTTCGATCCATGTGACTCACCAAAACAAAAAAAACAACAACATTATTTAACATTCAAAACTCCTACACTTCATGAAATCTAACTCTGCCCATAAAATGTCTCACCGGGAATGAGGATATCTGTGACCATAATTATTATACAGCACAAAGATAGCTGAAAATTTACACCTGTAGAATGAGACCAAGTATGTATATAAATATAGTGTATGTGTATAATATACATAAAATGGGGACATATTTCATGAGTAGCTATGCTTATAAAATATTTTCAGTGAGTGAAAACACAAGTGTGAGAGTGAAGCTCATCCCCATACTGTATGTGCAATAAATTGTTTTTATACTTTGGATATTTTCCAAAACTGGCTATAAACTGTTTCAAAGCCTTGCAGTTCAGAGATGCATACTAAACTATCCATTTTGTGAACAAATTTCTTGATTTGTCATCCACCCCCCTTGTATCAGACTTTCTGCCTCAGACTTCATCCAGTAAGACCCAGTTAGCTAGCATTTGCAGCTGATTTCTTGACAAGCAAAGTTCAGTATAAGTCAATCATAGAAAGCTCTGATAAGTTATTTTGAATCTCTGTGTGGCACTGACAATGCTATACGATGAGTAGCTAGATTTTTCAACTGGGGGGGATTGTGAATTTTTAATTTCATACCTGTGGAAATTAAATTTGGACCGATAAGGTTCTCTGGGGTGTACAATCACTTTCTGGCACTAGTTTTTAAATCTAAGTTAAGTTTATGTGGTATTGC
>WLWI01004013.1_pt1 | contig 12522 bp, 6 predicted proteins | sample 6701501 | NCBI WGS metagenome assembly WLWI01 (sample SAMN12718690, study PRJNA515312) | sponge metagenome | isolation source: marine sponge | host: Mycale hentscheli | place: New Zealand: South Island, Marlborough, Capsize Point | collected 2014-11-01
GCAGGGTTTTTCCAAATAGGGCCTCTTCAAGAAACTATGATGGCATGAATTGCGTGAGTACGCAGATTATGTAGAAAAGTAACAGTTCCCCCCCCCCCCCCCCCCCCCCCCCGGGGGCCCCCCGCCCCCCCCCCCCCCCCCCCCCCCCCCCCTGGCTACCGGTATGCGCCTGGCTACCGGCGGTATGCGCTGCATCGCGCGCATTCGTTTTATTTCATATCCGCCGTCATAGTACCAAAATTTGTCACTTTTAGTCGAGAAATATACGATTCAACTGTTGTAGCGTATATGGGGACTGCGGTAGTTTGGATACTCCACGTGGGTTTGATAGCCCCACATTTGGTTTGGGAAATGCTAAAAACATTGTCTGTATGGAGGAAGCTTCAATAAACTGAAGCCACCAAATTGAGGAAAATACTTCAATCCTCTTATTCAGGCATGCAGTTTGCAAGTAATTTGCTGTTCAGTAAATAATTGAGCATAGCAAGGCAAAATAGAACTGAAATAAAATGGATACAAAAAAATAAAAAATTTACTTGATATCCTCCACAAACAATAATAGTGGAAGCTCCTGACTTGGAACCAGAATTATTGGCTGAAGTAGAATCAGGGATGGTGTCTTTGAATCAGGTAATAATATAGTGTAGTACCCATTATGGCAAACGGTGATGACGCTAGCATGTTTCTAGTTCTCTCTTGAAACTATGTTGATGAAGCAGAACTTTCCGGTGTAGATGCACCTGAGTTGTCGGGACAACTAATCTCACCAGTACCGACTTACTGGCCGTTCTGGAGGGAATAGAGAGAAGTTCTGGAGGGAACAGAGGGAAGAGGCACAGCCAATCCTAGGACCAGTATGATGGCTCTGGAACAATAGTCCTTTACCCCTAGGGTGGAAAACAAGACTAATTAGATAGTTAATTCATAAAATTTTGCTACCTTGGGAAGAAAATGAACATTAGTGTGAGAAAGTGGTTAGTCGGTAAAACATATTTCACCTATATCCCAAAATAGGAGAATATAATAGGGAATGTGGGTGATGATGGTATGCATACAAGTAGAGAAACTAGTTCACCAGCATTTGAACTACTGATAGCACTGAACAAAAAATATGCATATGTACATAAAATAGCAATAGTGATAATAATAGTAAAGACTCCAGAAGCACCCCAAGCAAAATAAATAAATTAATAAATTAATTATAATATAACAAAACAAGGTAAGACAGCATATCACTACCAAGTGGTACTATCTAATATGTGAATTTTATACACACAATATTTATTTACTTATAATTGTCCACAACTTACACCAAATAACTTATGATCTTGAACTGATGGAGGTGGATGAGGAATGTAACTTGAGCTTCTTGTGGAAGACATGATATATAGTCTATCTACCATTGCCACCCATATTGAGCTTCCTTACGAAATGGAAACAATTTTTTCCCAAGTTTCATCTGGCAACACTGGCCTAGAACATTCCGAAGTCCTGAGGATCCACAACTAAACACAATGTTGGAGCCGGAGGTTTTGAGTAAAAGGAATGCAAAACACACGGGCATACAGTATTTATGCAATCCACAATACATCTTGGGAGTTGCTTCTTATCCTGATAATCACAAAAATAACCACATAAAGTGTTTCATTCTATACTAGATATCTTCATTACAGTATTTTTTATAGGATGGGCTTTGTAACTTAGCTAGTGACGTCTGCTGTAACACAAACAGTGTTAGTTCAGCAAGGGCTCCCCATGCCTCAAGCTGATATTTTAGCAGCTGTTATGACCTGGTTGGTTAGTTTTTAGTGGGAAAAGAACTGAAAAGCTTGAGTACAGGAGGTCGCTAATACAACGTGAGATAATACAATAAAATCAGAGGCAGAGGAACAAGAGGAGCAAAGAGGCCATGACCCTATCATATTTTTAGCCTAAGGGTTTTGGCCCCTCAAATTTCACTCTAAAAACAAATTGTAACATAAACATGAGGCTAAACTACTGATTTGAAGTACTTTATTGTTATTTGCTACAAAAGTACAATTATAGTAAAATTTCAAGCAGTTAGATTACTGCTGGAATGTACATTACATATTAAAACTGCTACAAAGTGAATCCTAACAATAGCTGAAGCTGAAGCTATTGACATAATTCAACTTTGTAGCAGTCCAAGAGATTATTTTTAGTGTTTTTTCAAACCAAGAGGCAAAGTAGATACTGAGAAGTTAGTTACCTGATTGATGTTCAATATTCTTAATATTAATACTTTCAATGAGTGTCTGACTTATTGAAAGTATTATAAATTTTCAAGAAGTTATGTTCTGAAATAATAAAAAAATAGCAAATTTTCTCATTCTAACAACATAATATTATGTTAGTTAAAACTTAACCCAATAATTCCGACTTCTTAACCTCTGCAGAGGACTTCGGCAAGAAGTCTAAATGTCCGGTTAAGTTTTAATTAACAATATTGGCTTTTAAAACAAGAAAATGTTCTATTGTTTTGATTCTTGTGTTGCAAAATGAGGGAAGTGTAATTTGCTAGTTGTACTATTATTTGGAGTGAAAAATACTCAGTGTGTACTCCTATCACTGATTTTTCAGTGAAGTGGAACTATCTCTCTGTTTCTCAATGAACATAATGTGTATACTAGAGAACTGACATCACTTTACTTTAAACTTGTGATAGATACTATGTGGTGTTGATAGTGCATATAATCAATTTTAGGTTCTACACAAAGAAATGCACCACAATTAATTGATGCGACATCTACCTCAACTTCCATTACATTTAGTTGGACCCACCTTACCAATACATCAAACGTATTTTATAAAGTTTCCTATTCATTCTTCATATCTGAATGTGGAAAAATATCCATGAGGGGTGAAACTTTTCCAATACTGATTTCGTTGGAAACTATTACTCTAACATCATTAAAACCCAATTCTCAGTATGTTGTACGTATAAGTGCCACTTACTTTGATGGATTTGTTATTACCACACAGTTTGAAAAGAACACAACAGCTTCAGGTAATAATGTTGAATGATAATTAACTGTAAAGATAACTTATATTAATGACAATAATATAAAATTAGTTTAAAGTAATTTCATTGTCTAAGCTCCAACATCTTCAATTAAAAAAAAAAATTCTGAATTGTATTAATTCACAATTTTGTAGCTTCAATGTGGTGTTAGTTAATGTTATGTAAGGCTAATTGATATATTAGACAGTGTCAACTCTAGTTTGTTGCTATGATATTCTAGGTTAGCAACAATGTGTCCAGTGGTTTCTGTACTTGGTCAGATGCTGATGAACAACATTTTTCCAGCAATCCTTGACTTCTCAATTAAAAAAATAGCATCACTTTTCACTTGCTTATTCAGTCGTGGTCTCCTTACTATTCACTTCATGTAGCATAGAAATCTATATAATATTAATGCTTGTGAGTCAGTAATGACGACTATCCTGACCATGTATGCTCATGATAACAGATGCAGTCAGCAGAGTTGGTAAAGCATTGTGTACTATCTGACTTTCTTCATTATAGCATTGTTGACCCTTTACCTTCTGTGTGGGAAGGAGGAAGGGTAAGGACTAGGGACAGAGCCTTGGGACATGGTAGTGCGAAATCAGTTTGAGCCACCCGATTTCAGGCAGCAATCATTTAAACAATAGTTGGGCACACAAGCATTGAAGTTAAATGTGATTTTGTGCAAGATGGAGTAGTTTCCTGCCTTCATGGTTGCTACAATTTGGATACATACCATTTGAAGATTATTTCTTCCTTTGTTGGAAAAGTTGTTCTTGCCGATCAAGATTGGTGGCTTAATTTTTTTAAATAGTGTAATTAATTAAATGAAGCCTAATTAAAATTAATTCACTAATCACTATTAGCATGCTTGCTTGTCAAACAAATATGATGAGATTTTGTCGTATTCTTTTGTATTAACGATGAAGATAGTATATTAAGGCTAGTTCAGCCCTCAACATTATGCAAAACATAAAAGTATGTCATTATTTCACAAGTTATTCCTAATGAATATGCTTGCTAAAAGCACTCACATTGTAATCAAGAATGCTAGTATAAATAGTGAGTATAAAGTGACTCTCATATGTATTTTTTATTGTCATTTAGCTCCCACTTCAGCTCCTTTATCACAAGTGGATTCGGTTATGCCATTCAGCATTACTGTTAATTGGATTGAGATCCCCTGTTCTGAAAGAAATGGAAAAATTGGATACAATTTGACACTATGCCTAACTTTTATTCTGAGAGCTGGTTGTGTTCACTATATAACTAATAATACTACTTTAATAATTACTGAACTAACTCCAAGAACAAGATATACGATCAGCATCAGAGGCTTCACATTAGTAAATAATAGAACATTGAATGGAATAGCATCGCAAATTGAAACACAAACTGCAGTGATTGATAGTTAGATATTATTCAGTTCTTACTGTAGTAAGTTTAATTAATATCCTTATATTTTTTTTCTAGAGCTTGGTTTTGTGCTAAAAGGCACATTCTACCCACCCAATTCTTCTATTAATTACACTAATATAGGAAGCGATAATGAAGCTTTGCGATGTGTGAGTCCGGTTTTATCATGTTGTAGAAGTCCAAAACCACGATGGTTGTTTCCAAACGGAACTCTTGTTCAAAGAAACAGAGGGAATAAAAATGTATATAGGACAAGAAACGATAGCTCTGTTGATCTTCATCGTACTATTGATGCATATATGCCTACTGGTTTGTATACATGCATAATTTTGAAAAGAACTAACCAAATAACTCGTTTACACATTTATTTGCAGTTACCAGGTATGAGATACCTTAGTAAAATTAAAGTAGAAAACATTAAATATTTAGTCACCATTATAACAGAAGTTAATAGCTAGGACATAAAACTTGTTGCACAATGAATTGGACTGAAATATTTATTTTTATATAATGTTTTTGGTAGTACAAGTTACCGTTACACAGCTGCAATTTTATGAGTTATCTTCTATATAATAATACACTTGAAATAATACCATTTGTTCCCAGTTCTAACAGCCAATACTTAACCTAACATTATAACATTTTTGTCAAGTCCCCTTCAAGAGTGAAGTGAAAATGTTGTGCAAAGTTTTAATTAACATAGTAATGGCTGTTAAACTTAGAAAATTTAAGACTATGATTATTTCAGCCAATAATGACTGCATCAATAATAAACTTATCCATCAGTAGCAACGACAGTGTGTATGCAATAATTCATGAGCTGAGCCTCTTCTAGTAAAGTGTATGGGTATAGACAATCACATTCTGTAAATAGTGATTAGAAATGATGACAAGCAGGAGAAACCAGTGAGGAGCAGACAAAAAAAGCAATAGCTTTACACATGCCAGGTTAGAGAGCCTAAACAGGATAGACAGACAAAAATAGATGGGAATCCAAGAAAAAAGCTGAATAGATGGAGAGTTTAGAGTTAAATGAATCAATGAAAAAAGAGAGCAGGAAAAGAGAAACTGATGCCAATATTCAAGTAGTTAATAATAATAAGAAGAGAAAAAAAGGCATAATGCTACTGCATTCATAATTAACTTTCATTATTAGTTAATACATTAAGCACCCATAATGTGGTGAGGTACATGCTAGTATTATAAGATTATAATAATATTTTTAGTTATAATAGTTTTGTGTCTAATTTTTAAAGCTACTCTTGCAACTCCTGCTTCCACTACAACTCCTGCTTCCACTACAACTCCTGCTTCCACTACAACTCCAACATCAACTACAACTTGTAAGTTTCCAGTAAAACATTGCAATATCCTTCACGTTCTTCTGTCTGTCTGTTTGCCTGTCAGTATGTAGTCTGTCACTATAATATATACAATATAATATGTATATAATATACAATATATTATATTTATTTATTCTACCCTAGATATCTTCACAATGATATTTTTAGGTACATGACAGTGGGCCAGGCCCACATGAAGAAGCAAGCCTGAGCAATGTTATTTTAACTTTAGTGTTTAATTAGTGTATGTGTGTGTGAGTTTTGTGTCAGAACTGTTGATTGTTTAGTCACTTTGGAGTCATGTTGTGCGTGCGTATGTTTCTATGATTTGTCGCTGTCTAGAGCCAGAAGTCTATATCGTTTTGTGTGACCTCGTGTGGTTAGAAGTATTTAAGCCTTGGCCTCACGAGGTGACCTTCTGTCAGACCTTGAATTATACGTAACTCATAACTCTACCCGTAGGGTTGTTAGGCTGATTCTGGTGGTAGCGACTATGAGAGAGAGTTTCATACGTTTTTTTTTTTGCGAATCACCAGTACAAATTTATTGACTCAATATACATTTCATATTCTGTATTCCCAACATTTTCACTTCACTCAAGTGCTCCCAAGTGATGCGCTACTTGTGATGACAATTTATGAAATTGCAAACAACTAAAGTTACTACTACTGCTACTACTGCTACTAGACTCAAACTGGATATGACCAGAACAATTCTGGCTACTTCTACAGTATTTCTCCCAGAAGAAGCTAGTAGAGCAGTATTTTTGACCACATTCCCTCATTTAAGCAATATAATAACACATGATATGTCCATAGTTATGGCTTTAAATAGCAATTATTAGGCTAGCTGTGCAATATCAGGCCAAGGAAACATTCTATGGGGTAAACTGAGTTTTTTGTCGAGTGTAGCTTTTTTCAAGGCTATGAGTAGTGTGGCACAGTACTACTCTAACATGCTCGGGGTAACCACTGTACCACGACGAGTGTTAGCAATATTTTTGGTTTTCCCACAGTTGTCACACTGGATTTCAATTAATCTACATTGAGTAACTTTATGCTTTCCATTACAGTGATAAACACAATAATCTGGCAGGTCCCAGTTTACCGATCTTCTATCAGCAAACCTGCAGTAGTCTTAGGATGAACCTTGGTGCCAAAATTAGATATGTTCATTGTTATAAATAATAAGTGATCACTATTATTCTTTCATTATCGTATATTTTCTTTCTAGACAAACCCACAAGTGATAAAGAACCCATGACACCTAGTAAGTAGTGTGTTTTGTGTTTTATTTCCTCATTATATGTAATGCTACTATCTACTAATAATTGAACACTCAAAATGACCTGAAGATGTCTATAACATAAGCTATGGGGAATGATAATGTTGCATGAGGAATAGTAAATACAAAAAAGGTCATGCTCAATCATATTAGGGCAGACAGCACTTGCAGTAGACTGATAAGGTGCAGCAAAAATACACAAAGTTTATTATAAAATTAATAATGACCAACACAATCTAAAATAATTATTGTCATATAAATTAATTATACTATGCATCTTGCTTCGAACACAGACACTTTGCCTTCCAGTAAGAGAGTGATGCATAATATATCCTACTCAAACTTTCTACACCTGATTGTGTTCCTACATTAGCAAACCACACTCATGTTATATAATTATGACAGACGCCATGCATGATCAAACAATGCAATTATTATACATCGTGATCCCTCATATTATATTGCTTTCCTAACAAAATTATATATAATTTTTATATTCTTCACTTAATCTTCTGTAACTTATGCATTGAGTGTTAATTAAATGGTTCTTTCTTAATAACTGTTTATAGCCTATTTAATTTTGCACTCATTATCTATCACTACAGGTGTTCGAGGCAACAGTCAGAAACTGTCTTCATTATATTTGCTACCAGTATCTGGGTATTTGATTATTTCTTTATAACAATCTGAGTACATATAATATAATAGAATTTAATATCAAAGTTGTATAAAAACTATATAAAATCAATTAAATAGCCAGGGATCCTGCGAAGTTAAATTAATGGCTGTACTTTGTGTCATTAAGATAGTTGTTTAAAACCACTTAAATATTTGTTTAAGCAATTGCGCATCTGTAAAAAACTACTGGCTGGCTACTAAACAATATTATGTCTTTGAGCTACATCTAACTGGGCCACTGTTTAAATAAATCAACTACCAGGGAGGGTGAAATACAATGAATGTCATTAGGTACATAAGTCAGACTCCATCACCTTTTTACTTTATTGATCACATTATTTTTTGTTGTTTTGCTCTTTTTTTCATTGAGAATACTGGTCCCAAGCAACCAACAATGCCCTTTCATCTACAAAGTTACTTTATTGTGTAGTTTCATTCCTACTATCCAGTCTAGTTTCCTATGCTTACACTGTTGCAAACTAATTTGTTGAAGGATAGGGATGTAGTACTTATCAATTTTCGGTTCATGCCCTAAATCAGGGAATATCTGTATTCTACGGTGATTATACATGTTGTGGGTTAAACAATAGGAAAGGTGTACAAGGCATCTAGTGTGTTCTATTCTTGAGAAATGTAGAATACACAGACTGATCCTGATCCATGATTATTACAATGATAATAATAAAGTACACACAATAGCCAAGTTCATTATTTATTTAATGAAGGTAGCTATTACAACTGTCTTCTTCTTTTGTTTGAAAGTATGCAGCTGAAATTAATTTTATGGTTCCATATTATTGAGGGCACAGAATATATTCATCATTTTCATATTCACTTGTAATGTGAAAGTCCAATGAACTACTGAAGAATACATACTGATAATACATTGTCACCCAGCCTCCATGCCCTTTACAGAGTAATTTTCTCTTTGGGTGATATTATTACTATGAGTATCATCAACAAGTAAATATTTGTTGTGAAACAGTAATGATGTCCTGTCCCAACAAGCTACACCATTACATTAGCTATAATCAAGAAGAGTTAGATTCACTTTTGCTGTTATTTACTCAGAATGATTATTCATTATTGACAAAAAAAAACATTTACAAAGTATAAATCATGAAGATTTAGTGATAATCTTCAATCCCAGAGGATAAGGTAATAATGAAGTGAAGATAAAACAAGTGATGTACTTAGCTTTAGGATATGTATGAGAGTAGATTAAAATGCCAATGGCTAGTGGGCAGTCATTGATAAAGGATGGAGATGTTTTAAATTAGCAGAAGTGAAATAGTAGAAATAAAAAAATTAATAAAAATTTAAATAAAACCAAAAAAACAACAAATAAATAAATTAATTAATTAATGAATAAATGAATTAATAAATAAATACATAAACAAACAAACCAACACAAAAACAAATAAATAAAAATAATATTAATCATGAATGAATAATAAATAAATAAATAAATAAACTGATGGTTATTGCAGGTCAATGAACAACCATTCTTAAATTTGATGTGATATTTTTAGCTTACCAACTTGGAGATATTAATGACTCTTTTACGTGCATTATTTATGGAATGTCATCTCTTTGTTTTTCATAAAAAAACATTTGTTGCATTATTTTACATTATGTTATCAGAAATCAAAACTAATTAGGTACTTTCATTTCACATCTTTACTGTTATAGCAAAGAATATTATAGGAGGACACAATAAAGGACATAATCTACATTGCAAGTTAAATATTTATTCTCTGTGAGCATATACATAAGTAGCTAAAGCAAAATTAATTTTGCAGTACACCATTATTGGAGTCCACCACTCCCATAAATTTCATTTAATTTTAGTACCAGATCAGGTGCACAAACAGGAGGAGGGGATGGTGAACTGACTATATATTATATTGAAGCATATTAGGAACCTTTAAAGTACAATTTAGTAAAAAAAATTAATCGGTATGGTTACAAAAAATAGTCAGTGAAAGAGAGATAATAATGTCTAATAATCTTCCTTCTTTCTTTACTCTTCTCTTAGTACATTCTTTATACTCAAATCTGAATGGCTCTCTTCTTAAGTTTCAATTTTTGTACCCGCTTTTGTTTCAAGTGGACTATTGCTACAACTAGTAATGCTTGGAACATTGTCAGGAAATAGGTGGTCACTACTCTTCTTTCCACTTATAGAAGGTACTATTCTTTCCTCATCAACTTTGTGATGACCAATTTTGTTAAATGGAATTTACTTAAGTGTATATAATATATATTTATATATACTATTATAATAATATACTGTATATATATATATATTTATTATATAATAATATATATATATATATAATATATATAATAATATAGTTAGGGACATCCACGAGCCTTTGGTTACTCTATTCACTGCACTCTATTATTCGAACAGTAGGAAATGGAAGAAAAAAAACTGGTTGGAAAATACTTGTTTTAAACAACAGAACCAATTGAAGTTATTAACTAGTGTGAAAATTTGAAGCAAGAATATTAAATCAAGTACAACCCATAGTCAGAATGGCTAATTATTAAAACTAAGGAAGCAACTATTACTTAGGAGAAGCTATGGTAAGTACATAGTTCCATACTTGTTAGCTAAAATTACAGTAATAACTCTGGCCATTGTTGTTGTTTTTTTGGTAGAACTGCAAGCTTGTTCACCAGTTTCTGGTAATTGAGGTAATTAGAATGGCTTAAATTGGATGCAACACAAATTACCACTATTCAGGAAATTAAGGTGAGAGAATAATTCTGTATTTGTTCGGTAAAATTAATGGTCAAATGATATAATACTGTATTTCATGAACTAAGTTATAAAGTTAATTAGCACGCAGCAATTTCTAATAAGGGAAAGTACCTACACGCGAGCAAAAAATTAATAGGGAACGTACCGTTAGACCACATCATCAATGACGAATACAGCGTGGGTGAGGATTGAATGACGATCCAGTGACCCACTCGGAAGAAAATAATGACGACAAAATATAATGGCGATAATGTATTAGAGTCTATGGGAGAAGTATGGTTTGAAGTTTCTGAGGAGCCTTGTGGTGCTGTGTTTGTATTAACCGGTATTTTTAGTAACAAGAAATTTGTAACTACAGTTTCGTGAGATAAAATTGACCATAGCATAGTGTTTCAAAAAGTTTGCTCTTTAAGCTGGAAGCACTGTACTGATATTCTAAAGATTGCCTAAGAATTGGCAATTGCATCATAGCAAGTACTCAATATAAATATGCAAATTATACACTAATACTTGTAATAAGCTGGGCCAAGTCAAGTATATGTTAATTCTAAGAAACCATTTGGTCATACTTCACTGTCAGGCATTTGAATGGCGTTATATTGATGTTAAGAGGTAGTTACACTGATATAGCTTCTGGAACAATTGGAATGGTAACAGATGTAACGAGGCAAGTTTTGGTGTGTGTGTGTGTGTGTGTGTTGTTGATGTTGTCATTTTATGGGGGAAGCTACAGAGGCTCATGTGGTATTGATGTTTCCAATTAGTAGAGCACAGTGCCACCAGAGTCAATTCATCTAGTCCTCTTCTCAATTTGTTAAATCTAACCTTAAATAATGGGTCAAGTATTGTGTGTGAGTATGTACGTGATGAAAGTTCAGAGAATATTATAGGTTTAATGAAACAACACATTTTAATACAATAGGACCCAGCTATGCTGACCAAACTGAATGGTGACAATAAACATCATAAAAGAACTATGTATCCTAAATACAACAATATGCTAGAAAAAAAAGGTTAAAAAAATAAGAGGTCATAATATGTAAGCAAGATGGTATTTTATGTTAGAGGAGAAAGTTATGTGTTATTTTTCTCAATTGAATCACTAACAAATCTAATATAATTTTCAAAATCAATTAAAGTATACTGCTCACCACAATGACCTGTACATATTACAGAACTCAACAAGTATTAATCGGACTAACTATATTAACTTTTGCATCAATTTTTTAGTTAGCTGAAGTTTTTATGTTGTTATTTAAACTTTTTCTTTTGGTTTTTGTGACAATAAATTGGTACTTATGTACATGGTACCCTCTCCCTTCCCCTTATATCAATTTTTCGTCGCCCCTCTTTTTACAACATGGTTTGAATGATTATTTTTCTCACTATACAAAAATTTTTATTAGCCTAAAAAGAACCTTGTAAGCAGAGTACTGAAGATTGTTTAAGAATTGTCTATAGGATGTTAGCATTATTATACACACATTACAGTATTACTTTGTCCTTCACACTGAATCATTCATGTCATTTTATTCATAATTTTACCGTATTTTCTATCTACTTGTTAAATTTTAACTTTTTTAATTATACAATTTTTTTACATAATCAATATAATTTTATAATGACATATACAATAATATTGTATAATTTTATGATGACATGAAATTGTGGTAAATACAAGCAGCAGGTTGAATTTGGAGAACTGTACCTATACAATGCTTCCAGCTTAAAGAGCAAACTTTTGAATTTTTGACTGTGCCATGGTTTTTATTCCACAGCAGGAAAACTATGTTAATAGATTCATCAAATTAGTTAGTGGTTTTGTGATTACATGTGTGATTGGTGGCACCTTGAAGTGGCTGAATTTTATCATTTCCAAAATTTGATGTGTTTTAGCCAGGAAAAAAACAATTTTATACTTGGACCTTTCTCACTTAGCACATATGAAATATAGCCTGTGAAGTTTATAGGAAAAATAAATTGGTGCACCAAATTAATTTCAT
>WLWI01004015.1_pt1 | contig 12522 bp, 6 predicted proteins | sample 6701501 | NCBI WGS metagenome assembly WLWI01 (sample SAMN12718690, study PRJNA515312) | sponge metagenome | isolation source: marine sponge | host: Mycale hentscheli | place: New Zealand: South Island, Marlborough, Capsize Point | collected 2014-11-01
GTACTGAAACCCTTTACCAGATGTAATTAAAAGCAACCTCTGCCTTTTTAAGTAGCTGTGTGTGCTTGTTGTCAAAAGGTACTGGTAATTTAGATAGTCAGAATGACATATATTAGAGACTACAGAAATACCAGTACTCTGGAAATTTAGGTGAGAAAGTGGTTCTGTTATTTGTTAGCTTAAGTATATAATGGTCACATCTTAGCTATACTTTTAAAAATGGAATGATAGATTCTTTTGAAGTGTTTTGTTTGTTCACTGGCTCGCTTACCCTTTGTGCTCAAGCACATCACTAGTTTATAATAATACTCAAAATATAGTGAAATGGTCACTGCCAGAACTAAACTTGTTTATACATTGTGTTAACCAAACTCACTTATTTGTAATTGCACTATCTTTCTGGTTTGTTTTACTTAAGTATTCTATTAGTATCTTCTCCTAGTCATGCATTATAATATTGCCTCTTTTGGACACGAGTCATTGATTTTCTAATAAATCTTTCCCTAGCTACTACATTTTTTGTGTGTGGATCACTATTCTGTCAAACTATTTTAATTCGTAGTAGTTCTGCCTTTTTTAAAGATTAAATGAAACTCTTCTTATAAGGTGATTGGTCAGCCTCAATAACTCAGGTTGCATTATACTGCTGCAATTTCATTTACCTGTTCCCATTAATGGCCTTCAATTAATTCAGATTGACTCAATTCTTTCATAGCTAGCAACACAGGTCACTCAATAATAACCACTCACCTACTTATATTGCCCAGGTACCAGTCCTGCTTTTCCAAAGGTTCATCGTTCATTGAAGTGGACTGAGAAAGATAATATGGAGTATATATATAATATGCAGACTTTGAAAGATTTGCAGCTGAAACTGGACTACCTGATTGTGAGATAGGTAGACATATATCTTTGTAATTTTCAGAAGATGAATGTGGTTCTTTAAGAAGTGATACACTAGTTTCAGAGGCTGAGGGAGCTACATCTGAAAATGACACGTTATTGGAAGAGTCACTAACAATAAATAATGTCACAACAAATGTAAAAGACATGTTGTGCTTAAAAACACAAGGTAAATTATACATGAACGATAACTATAAAAACCGTAATGCTGAAATATGCAAGAAGGAGTTGAGAATGTAGTAAACGAGGACATAGATTTCGCGTATGGAGAATAGCATTGAAATATAAACGCAACATCTACGTTTAATCAGGAGTGTAAATGGTCTTGCTGAGACTACTTACTATACCTTAGCATGCATGCCGAGAGAACTATAGTAGTAATCCCATTTGTTTGTCTGTTGGTCAATCCATGTGTCGGCTGGTCACAAAATTACTGACAATTAACATTGATTTAAGCATAAACTTAATCAGAATGACAAGTTAAGATCTTTTATTGTGCTAATTTTATTAATTTCAGGTTGATTTTTTGAGAAAACATTAAGTGGTTAGTTCTAGTCTCAAGTAGCCAGACCCTTTGTCACCCTTTACCCACTACACGGAGGGAGGAGAGAGTCTGAACTCTACCATAACACTCAGTGGTTCAGAAGTTCGTGAAGGAAATTATATATAAATATATATATATGAGATATCTTTACAATGTTATTTTTAGGTACAGTGACCCATGAAATAACTCATGATACTTCAAGGTGTTACTTCAAATGTGTAAGCTCATTAGCTACCCCTGTTTTTGTTTTTGTTTTAACAACCAGCCAAGCTTTAGTTTTCCTGATTTTTACAGCTAACTTTCTCAGGTGTAGACTACCCAACAAGGCTAGAGCAGCTGCTATAATATCAGCTGGGGGTGTGGGGCACTCTTACAGCCAACTTTATACCTTGAGTTACCAGTCCTAGTACAAACCACAGCAGTGAAGATATCTAGGGTAGAATAAACCACGTATTACACTCAACATGATATGACTAGATATTTCACTTTTAGGGTTCATTTTCACTCACCTCAGGCTCTTGATAATTAAATAGACAGCTCATGGAATATTTTACCATATCACACTCTGACTCATGTAATAAGTATGACATATATATATATATATATATATATATACTATCCAATTATTATGGGATAACTTTACCTGGAATTTTTTTTATTTGAGTTTGACCTTCAAAGTATTTTTCTAAGTCATGAGTAATAGGTCTTCTACTAGGGTCATCCATCAAACACTTCATGGTCAAGTCATACATACAGTGATCATTTCCCATTCCTTCAAGTGACTGCTTCCGATTGTGTTGTTCTACAAATCCTTCCTTTCTCTTACTGTGTGGAATTTCAAAAACTTTTGGGAAGTCTCCAATAATTAAGTGAAGAGTTAGATGCCCAAAAGAGAAGATGTCTAGCTTTGGAGTGCAGACAGCCTTTTCAAAGAATGCCTCAGGTGGCATGTAGTACATCTGACCTGGTACTTGAGTGTGATGTGATGCCATCATGGCTTGAAAATCCATTAGTTTAGCCACACCCACATCGGTGACCTTAGCCTGGTTATTATCAGTTAACAGGACATTCATAGCAGTAAGATCTCTGTGCACAACTGGAGGACTGTGATCATGGAGGTAGACAAGACCACCAGCAACATCTTTAAGAATTGACAGTTTCATTTGCAAATTAGCCTTAGGATTGTTAATCAGAAATTGTACTAAATCATATTTTAGCTTCTCCATCACTAGAATGAGATCTGTCTTCTTGGTATCTCCATAGTACACTCCAATAAACTTGACTATATTAGGATGATGTAACTGACTCAGCAAGGTACATTCTTCTCTAAACTTTGTAGCTACTCTGTTTCTCTCTTCTGGTGTGGACTCAGTGAGGAAGATAGTGTGGGGCTTTTTGGCTATGAACACCTCTTCTTTATACTTCACCTCAAACACAAATCCATATGAGCCTGTCTTAACATCGCCCTTCCTTTTAATTTCTTTGACACCCTTAAGCTCAAATTGAGACAAGTTACTATCACAATAGGCCATTTTTGTTACATTATAGCAGTTAGCATGAGTACTGCTTTAAATGGGCTGCCCTTTTTTGCAACAATTAAGTAACATTCCATTATTGTTTTCAGTTCGGACACTCTTAATTGAAGCACATCCATTAGTGGCACAGGAAGCTAGCTAATTGTTGCTATACTGCCTTAGATTTGATAAGAAATGAAACACACAACATTATTATTATGTGATTATAAGGGAGAAAATTCTCACCAAAATAAGCCAAGTTTTCACAAAATGCTAGTAATTGAACGAATTTACTGGATTGTGCTTGTTATTATAAAGTAATCAATTTCTCATAGAGTACATAGAATATTTATCATGTCCACCAATTCTTATCCTTACGGTGTTAGGTGCAAACATTATATAATTCATTATTTATGAAATTTTTACTAATACAGTCGAACAATTTCTCACCAAAAATGTATATTTCAGTGTTGTATATAACTAAACTGCATTTTATTCACATTTTATTGAGGCTAAACTTCCACCACAGAATTGGTTATTAGAACGCTCACATACACTGCCATAGAGAGTTATATACAAAAAGTACAATACAAAATATTTTGATGGGAAGACAAGAGTGAGTTTTGTAGAGTGACGCAAATGAGACTGAAAAAATAATTTTAAAGTTTGCATAATCTTCAATTAAGGGAGCATCCTAGCAACATAGGTTTTACAAAAACAGTTAAACACAACAATCAAACAACTATAAACACAACATTCGCATGTGAATAACACTAATCAGCTATATTCTGAGTAAGCATGTTTACTGTTCTTGTTTAAAAATAGTCAGTCTGACCAAAAAATCAACAGGCATTTTGTACTTAACTATTCTTATAGATTCTTTTCCATAATGAGACTTGTAAATGGCAATCATTTTTAGCCAATGATCACAAATGTCTAAAGCAATATTCTAAAAATATTGGGGCATATGGTAAAGAATGAATTGTATACTTACTAAAACTGAGCTGACTTTGAGAAGTAAATAAATCACCAGATTCATGAAGCCATTTTCTTCTATGTATTACTATATAACCATAGGTGCAGCTACTAATAATGAAAATTGTTGGTCAATTGCTACTGCTTGCTCACGTAATTGTTATATTTTTTAAACCGTACTTATTGTAGCAAAACGTATGCCAAAAACATGCATTTATGCTCCTCATATTCTCAACTATTATACAAAATGTTACTGGTGACTCAAGTTATCTGAGTTTAATAATGATTATAATGCAATATTTTACACTGTGTTCTATTTTATTTAGAAAAGTGCCTATTTGTAATAATTATAGGAAGAAGTGAAGAACTTAAGTTACTATCATTAAAATGGTCATACAGACAATTAGTGAGAGAAAAATATATTATTAAATCCTTATGTTATCGTAGTCAAATAAACTGTTTCTTTAAGCCCAAACAGTAAACATGTTTACTCAGGATATAGGTAATTACAACTATATTATACGTGTCAATACGATGTTTAGTATATTTGTAAAATTTGTGTTAATGCTTACAATGTTAAAGTGTACTTAAAATTTGTTATAGATATGATAATTCCCTGGTGGTAAAATTGGTTGTTAATATAGGCAAAAAGAGTAGCTTGCTAGACATATCCTTCTTAATTACATACTGTCGAAGCCTCTTTGTTATGTCCCAAGAGAATTTAGTAAACTATTCACCTCAATTTAAAAAATTATGCACATTTATATATAGTGTAAAAAACAAAGTTATAATTTGATTTGAATAGCATGAATTTTATGTTGTTTATGTAGTAACACTCTTTACAACTCCCTACTCAATTTCTAATAATATATATTTAATTTTACTAGGCTAGGAGAATTACAACTGAATAAAGTGATGTAACAAGTGTTGTGCACATGCAATAAACTAGAAATACAAGGTTCAAAACAATTTTATTCGAATTTACTTTTTAATTGCAAGTATTCTTTACAGGGCATCATATATGTTCATATAATAATTATTGACTACAACTTTTTGAAAACAAGGTCACAAACAAATGACTGACAATATTAATCTGAAATACATATCTAACGAGTCTATAACAGATGATTGGAGATAGAAGGTGGTTTACGTTTTTTTCCCTCATATTGTTAATAGTTTTTATATAATTATGATGCAATGCTGGGATAATTATATGATAATTCTGGTTAATCATACTGCCACTTTGTTTTCAGTTTGTTTGCTGAGTCTACATTTGGGATTCTCAAGGACTAACTACATGACTACTAAAATTTCTAAGCAAAACTGCCAATGAAAGTATAATACCAAAATGTAGTAACCGTAATACTATGATAGTTGAATTCATGAGCCTTCTCTGCATGCTATTTAAGCAGCATAACATTACTATGGTTTATTGCCATGATGAAAATCAAAACTGTGTGGTTGAAGCGTGAGCAAATATTAATAATAATTGGTCAGTTGTGTTTTACTACCTGTAAGATGAGTGTGACAAAATATCATAATTATGGATAGCCAACCAAAAACTAGTCAGTCTTAAATAGGTCAATATAGGTAATGATAATGTATGGTGTTCAGGACTGCATCTGAACAGAAAACCAGACTGTGGACTCATAAACACATGGTATGGCTAATGATATTCATATATCTTGTAAATCACTAGCCCTGTGTCGTAGTGTGTGGCATATATGTTGTGAATTGCATGTAGATTTGAGTTTTTGCTCTAGCCTTTGCCAATTGACTTTTAGTCTTGAGGGTGGCGGTATTTTAGCAGCTCCCATTGCAAGCGCCTCGGTGCCAGCGATAGGGGTATATGCGAATTTATAGCCGCGGCTGGAGTGACTAGTTCTGGTCCTTCGACGAACATGCGACTTGCTTGAAAAGCCACACCCCATTCTCGAGAAAGTTACGCCCCCTCGAACATATTGTTTATAACATTTGTGAGCGATTAAGAATGCTTCATAAATTCATATTATATAATATTGAATGAATAACCTAATTGTAAAATTTATCATAGTTGGATTCTGTCCAAACATGTGTCTGTTCTGACAGGTAATCAGTAAATGCATTGCTGAGCACGGGTGGGGAGATGATGGTCAAACTGGTAATGTAAGGAGATGAAACACTACATATAGCTAGCTATATACAAATATTTTTTATACTTTGTTAAATAATAATTCTTTGCTTAACTTTATTTTAAATGACTACAATAATGGTGGTGTAGAATACAATTTAGAGTATATAGAATATTAAGCAACTGTGTAGTTACTTACACCAACAACAATGACAACAAAGAAAGCAAGCACAAATCAATACATGTTAAGAATTTTCAGAAAGGTAATGTATAACATCAGTCCATAAAATAAGTTCATCAACAAATATGGTAGCTACAGAAAATTTTGATTGATCATCAAGAAGTTCGGAGTCGTAAGCAGACAGTCTGGTGGAAAGATTAATAAAATCATGACGTGTACTCACTTTAGGATCCCTACAAAATATTAGTAACACGCAATCATAAAAACTGTGAGGAAACCCAAAACCATCTAAATACATTGTGTTAGAAATATAAATTAGATTCCATGCTGAAGTATTGGAGCAATTTTTTTTGTATTAAATTATAGACTCAAAGCAGCAGAGCAAAAGTAAAAGTCAGTTGTTTAATTAAATTAATAATTATCCAAGTTACACTGCTCGAAAATAGTCCATTGACAACTTTTTCAAAATCTGTAAATTGTGCTGATTATTATAGTTGACAAAAATGGTCTAGACTGCAAAAGTTAATTTACAATTTCGTTATGATAGTCAATGAACTCCTTTCAGGCAGTGTAAAGTATTGCAATCAACATTCCCATATTTTTACATCTTTCAGTTGTAGTGATTGTTATTGTCATTAACTCTTTTTTACACACTTAGTATTTCTAACTCACTTAACTTTAAACCTCAAGAGATAATAATTGATTAATTACTGTCATGCAAGGAAAAGCAAAAGGTACCAGCTGCATTTAATTATGTTGTAAATAATACTACTGGATAATTATTAATTTAATTAAACATTTATGTTGAACATGCTAAACTCTATTTAAATGGCAGATGAGATCACTGGGGATGACAAACAACAGCCAATATTCGGCAGTTCATGTGGACAAACTGCTTACAGGTGAGTCAAAGACGTTTGTCTCTTGCAGTCCAATTAACATAAATTTCACAGACATTTATACTCTCATGACCACTATCTACAACCTCAACTTTCAGAAATTGTCCAACACATTTGCTTCCTGGCAGAAACATGTAAATTTAGCAACATGTCATAGCTACATGAAATAATGAGGGTATGCCCCATCACCAACAAGCAATGACAGCAAAATCTTCTAGCTAATGAAAATTCTACCAACGACAAAGCCTACCATCATTCTCAGCCTAGAAGCATCTAAATAAGAAGTGAAGGGCATTAGCAGCAGAGGCAGCAGCAATGCTACACAAGTGCGTCAGCTCTACTACACTATGCATAGATACTCACAAAAACATAAGTTTGAATTTCAGTATTCCCATTTGGTAGTCCATTATGAGTTAGTAAATTAAAAACAATTTAGTTCAGCTATCAACTCATTAATATATATTTACAAAGCGTTAAAATTCATCAAGATTTAGATATTTAAGCGATATTAATCAATGTAGGTTAGTATAATTACCACACTTAAAGTCAAATAATCATTGAGGCTGTCATTAAGATGCTCACATTATATCAATGAATATGAAGAGTAAACTCGCTGTATATATCAATACAACAGCTAAGTATGCAACTAACAAACACCTGAAGAATATTACACAATGCACACAATTTTTTCATGTTATCAAATATATTTAAACTAAGTCGTTTTTTTATATATTGTTTCAATTCATTAAAACATTTCAATCTTCAATACTATAAGTCCAAATTTATCAATACATATAAGTACTCTACAAAAAAAAACAGACTGATGTCTTGCGAAAGTTTCTTTAAGTTTACATCTAACTTTGGAATAATAGGTCTAAATTTGATTTTCTTTAAACCCAGTGCATATAATTCATTAGATATAAAGTAAAATTAGTTATGTATAGATTAAATTTTTAACAACAATAATGAAGTATTAAGACGTAATTTATATTATATTGCAATGTATTGTAAATACGAAATATAAGAGGCATGCTAAAACTATACACAGTATCTATACGGTGCTTATAATATCAATATGGTCCTTACTTAAAAATACATTATTATTATTATTGTAGTTTTATTATTCACCTGAGAATTACTTAAGTATTGATAAGGCTTTTCTCCTCCACTCCAAATCTCATACATTACAATTCCAAAACTCCATACATCACTGGCTGAGGAATATTCATCAAAAGTCACAGCCTAGAATATGCCAATATAAGAAATATATTCATTAGATGTATTCTCTCTGTTTCACAGGCTTTTTTAAACTACAGAATTATGACAACCAGCCAGCAAACAGACACTCCAATTCTATATTTATACTATTAAGGGGTACTGCTATACTACAGTCTCACTCTCAACAGATCACCAAAATTCTCTTTTTTTTCAAAAGATTCTTTTTATTCATTGAATTGGAGTAAAAACTCAACGAATAAATTCTATTTTTTCCTTCTTGAGACATCAGCAAGGCTCTAAAGCATACATTTTATGCAAGATTCTTGAGATAAAATTAAGACCTAGGAATTTTTTATCACAAATAATAATTATGTGCCTATACATTAGCCAAGCACACTTCCTTGTTCCAAATTTTTCATTGATTTTTATCACAAAAAGTGTAGTAATCATGAAAAGGAAGAAGCTCTATCAAACTATCTGTAGCATTCTTGAGGAGACGACTAATAACTAGAGGAAGAAAATTTACTGCTTGTTGGTTTGGCCTCACAAAACATACATTGCTTCGGAGATGTAATATTAAGGGCTCATTTTGTATAATACCTAAGATGCTAGGATAAAAAATGTTGTCAATTATTGTTAATTAATAGAATTCTACAACATTGTGGATCCAATCATCTAACTTAGTGAGTATAGTTACAATGAATGTATACGCTAAACATTAATAAAACACAATGTAAATTATTTTACCATTTTACCTCAGGAGCTGTCCATCTGCCAAATTCTTGTTCAAAATGTTGGTTGGTTGCATTATGTGCCATTCCAAAGTTTGCTATCTGAAAAAACAATCAATTTTATTGATTTTCTTTTGATTTATACATCAAACTTTGATAATTTAAAATAAATCAGAGGCAGTTTTATAACATATATTTAGGGTGGACTAAACCCCAAGTTTAAATCTAATCACAAGACTTTTACTTGTAGTTCTACCTGTGCTATACTAGGTTCTAATGAAGTTCCCGATGTAAGAAATTTCAAGACCTCCAGAATGATACACCAAGAAAAAAGTTCTTCAATGTATGTCTAAAAACAAGTTTACTAACACCATATAGATCTCAAATTCAGTAATTCTTGGACTAGAAAAAAAACTTGAAGACTTACCAGTGATTCTTCTTTTTATTTATTATCAATCCTTATTGTATGCATTGAAACCTTTCTTGTTTGTAGTATTTTTTTTTTTTTTTTTACTAACCGCTGGATACCAAGAAGCAACCCAAAACAGATGTTCCACTTATCAGGTCATTTTTTATTGCTGAAGCTATATATAATTAATCTTTAGGAGTCAAAGCATGAAGTCTAATATTAGCTACATTTTGAATCCTAAACCAAAGCTCTCGGGACATTCAATGTGAGTCAAGTATTCGATACAATTGAATCCGAATGGTTGGTAGGTCAGTGACCACCCTCCTGTGAGACATGGCAGTGGTGACAGGGAATCCTTGAATCCAGGATGTCTATGAGGATAAACAACAGTAGCGAACAGCATCCATTCATGCTTAATGAACCATTGTACATGTTTAGTGTTAATTAGTTGTTTACTGCAATCTGAACTTTAACTTACATTGATTTTTGTCAGTTGCTCAGTTTAGCAGAGGCTAGAATAGCTTTATTTCCATTTTTCATCTTATCTCCAATTATAGTTTAACTCTGCACTTGTGACCAGGGCTAGCTAGGCTGGGGCAAGTGTGGTAGTTGCTCTAGTAGCTAAGGTTCGGGCAGAAACCGTGTCATTGTAACGTACACAACTTTTAACATTTTGTAGCCATCAAGCAACCGTTAAATGTTTTCCTAGACAGCTACAGAATGTTTCAAATAGGATAATTAGTGTACTATATAGTTTGGTTCAGGGTTCAAGGTTCACTGATTTGATATGTCTTTAAAACATTGCATAGCACATCGAGTATAGGGAAAAAAGTTAAATATTCTTGTGGTTAAATTGAAAACGCTCAACGTTAGGATAGTGGTCTTCTTTGATTATTTTCTTCTTTAAAAATTCTTAAATCACTTTATATACTCAAATAATAAAATGATAAATTCATTTGAATGTGACTGAACTACGAGAATAAGGGAAACTGGGAAAATGGTTAAAATTTTGACTTACTACTGTTGTACACTTACAATAGTTATTAATTGAAATTAGATAGCTAGTTCTACTTATTAATAATACAACTCTAAATAAATTATCTCTACAGGTAATATGATCTTAATAAATATGCTTAATGTAGTACATATACATTAATAACTAAACCATAATTGTCACAATGATTATTCAAAAAATGCAAATTATAGTGTCTCATATCAAGTGCTTACTTTACAAACTTTATCTTCTGACAAAAATATATCTTGGGCTGTCAGATTGCTATGAATAAAGGACATGCTTGATATGTAAGCCATGCCTGAGGCAATTTGGCGGCAGTAGCTGAGGAGTTCACCACAGTTCATACCGCAAGTTACTTGTCCATCCGGAGGTTTAATTGACTGCAAGTAATCTTTCAAATCCGATATACAAACTACTTCCAAAATTTTTGCAATCTGATGATGAAAATATTATCATAATAATGAATTTCTTTGAAATATTTAATACTTACTAATTCTCCATCTTTAACCACTCCACATAGAGCAACCACATTGGGATGCTTCAATTGATTCAAGATGATTGCTTCTTGAAGAAAAATAATTTTCTCTTTTTGACCCGATTTCTTTTTTAAAAATTTGACAGTTACATCTTTAAAGCAATCTTCTATTCTCCACTTTCCTCTATAAACATTGCCAAGCTGGTCAGAGCAAGTTACTTCCCCTACACTATAACACATAATTCTGGAAATGTATTAATTCGTTGTTATTAAGGATACTTACAAGATGTCATCTTTATTTAGAAGTTTTGTCTCCATAGTCTCAAGCTGTTCACACAATTTTTCTACCCTAACGGTATTCCCTTCAATTACAGTGACTCGGGAGTCAGAAGGGAGATTTGAGTGATCCATTAAATTACTACCAGACTACAAAATACGTAAGTGCAATTAATGAAGCGACAGAACATAAGTGGGATTAATGAGCTGATAAAGAAAGTGGGATTAATGAGTTGAGATTAAAAATTATATCCCTAGTATAGTTTATCTGAATAACAGTACACTCTAATCCATTAGTGATGCAGCTTGTGTACACAATTCTGGGAACAAAGTTGAATAAAATCTTCAATCTCAAAATAACTAAGCTGAGCTAGTTGGCTAGTTGTCATTTTACACAAGAGCAGCAAGGATTATTATATATATACCAACTTTTGCAAATTAAAAGTTCAGTAGTATAACGTATTTTTGTTCATGGTTACTCCCTCTTTTTTCCTGTGCCATCCCAGTTTTTTCTTAATTCTCTTTTCAACCCATAATTCCCTGTTCCTCCTTTGTTTACCTCTCCTGCTACTAGTTATCTCTAGTCCTTTATGTATACCTTTCTTACATCTTCACTGAAGTAATTAACTAAGCCAAATTTTCTCAACTGCTTCTATTTTTTTGCCTCTTGCATCTCTGCCTTTTATACCCATAATTTGTGGTGGATTATGGTAGCTATTGCAGGTAAACAATTTATATTAACTCAATTCAGCAACCCATTGTTCAGTTTTTTATAGAGCAGGAAATATGTAGGGCAAGACTTAGTGAAAAAAGAAAGAAAAACAGAAAGAAGAGGATACGATAGGTTGATGAAGCTATCGAGCTATTAGAAAGACCTAAATATTGATTTATTTGGACTAGTATCGACGTGAATATGCCAATGTGTTAACATAAAAGTGACACTCACCTCTCCTGTAATTTCGATGGTAAACTTGAAGCACTCCTGTGAATTGCTGAGAATATAGTGGCATTAAACTCTTTCATGCCACAATTGAATTTAGTGTGAAGAATTAGCTAGTTTATGAAAGAATTAATAGTCTGTTAATGGAGCAGTAACAGAAGTGCTATATTTTTTGCCCTTATAACAATGCACCAATTTCATACTAACATGGCTTAATAATAAGAAGGTTAAGAATAAATCAAGAATTTATATTATTTTAGTTATTTTCTTAGCAAAAATTTCAAAGACTCAAACTTATATAAATAGCATGAATGCTCCTAGAGTATTGGAAG
>WLWI01004016.1_pt1 | contig 12521 bp, 13 predicted proteins | sample 6701501 | NCBI WGS metagenome assembly WLWI01 (sample SAMN12718690, study PRJNA515312) | sponge metagenome | isolation source: marine sponge | host: Mycale hentscheli | place: New Zealand: South Island, Marlborough, Capsize Point | collected 2014-11-01
TGGAGAATGAGAGGGAATATTTTTTTTTTTTTTATTTTATGGTTGGTGGGGGGGGGGGGGGGGGGGGGGGGGGGGGGTGGAATTCTTTGAGATGACATAACTTGAAGTCATTCGTGGTAGAGTATAGTACATTATTTTGATTGCGTAGTCTTTGGTCATGGCTGGTCAGTTGGAGCTAGTTGCTACTGACAGAAACTTTTCAAGTAGTTTTGAGATGGGTTCAAGAGGAATGGAATCTTTTGTAAGGAGAGAGAGGTTGGTTCCAGAATATAGAGATTATATGCAAGACTGTCAGAGTAAGTTGCGTACCATGGCTGTCAGATTCCAGGCTCTACCATGGTAACATCAGCAGTTTATTTTCAGGAATGGCAAAGTTCTTTTTGTTGCTGTTACGGACTCTCTCGTTCTTACGCAAGAACTCTCCTCAAGTCTATTAAATGAGCCAAAGAGCAGTTTGACAGATTTAAAGTCTCTGGCAGTGAGTTCTCAAGATCTTGTTTGACAAAATTACAAGGTGCGAATAAGCAGACATCTAGTTGTGACAACAGTACCTTAAAGTATGCAGCGTTGGCTGGTGGCCTTGTAGTTGGTTCTGTACTCCTTGGACCACTAGGATGGGCCATGCTGGTGCCATTGCTTACGGAGCTAGTGGTGCAGTTGCTGCTGCTGCAGGCAGAGGGGCTGCCATGGCTGGAGTTATGGAGTGTGTTGCAGAGGACAATCAAGATTATTTGAAGAGATAGAGCAGATGCTTAAAGACATCCATAAAATAGTTTAGGGAGATCGCCTCTTTACTGATGGAGAACTGGAATCTCTGACAGAGCAATGTAACTACCTCATACTGAGAAGTGACGGTGGTAGTTTCGTGTATCGCACAATGAACTCTATATTTGCTAGACTAGAGGATATACATGAGCCAGATCGTGTCTTTCCAGAATTTATACAAGAGTGCATCTGCACAGACTGATCCTAATCGCACACGCAGTTAATTGATGCTGTTGTGTGTTGTCTTTCTTTTTTCTTTTTTTTTAACGATTTTTTTTAGCTCACTGTCACATTGCAACGACTCAACCTAAACAAATACAAGCTATAATATGATGTATATAATATATATATATAATATATATATATTATATACACAATGTATATAATAATATATACATATTTAATATATTATATATATATACTGTGTGTGTATGTGTGAGGGGAATTAACCACTAAAATTTGGGTTGTTCTAGAGGAATAAGAAATGTATTGGCTATCATTAGTTAGCTGAAAATAGAACCAAAACACATACAAAAAACTGAACCACTTCACGCTCACCTACATGTTGACAGAGGAAAATGTGACATCAAACATTCAGTATGGTGGTGCAGCAGTTGTAGGTTCTAATTGCAATGTGGATGAGAGTGGAAAGCTTTTTTGACCGGTGATGTCTGGCTTTCTTACGCCAAATAACGAGGAAGATGGTGAAAGATTGTCAGACTGTATATGATGTTACTATTAATGATTTCTATGTAGTGATCCTTACCTTGGATGGAAGACTGTACAAACATTGTTGTACTGGTTGTACTATCAACTTTCACCCTGTGACTGTTACCCTAATGCAGTCATATTGTGGCATTTGAACTAAAATTATTATACTCATAACTTTTTTGATCTTTTAAGTCTACGATTCTACAACAATGAATTATATTACAACTCCTAATACATGGCTAATTGTTGAGATAATCTTCTCATTCAACACCACCTCATTCAACACCACCTCATTCAACACCACCTCATTCAACAACACCTCATTCAACACCACCTCATTTAACACCACCTCATTCAACACCACCTCATTCAACACCACCTCATTCAACACCACCTCATTCAACACCACCTATTCAACACCACCTCATTCAACACCACCTCATTCAACACCACCTCATTCAACACCACCTCATTTCAACACCACCTCATTCAACACCACCTCATTCAACACCACCTCATTCAACATAGATTTCATATAGCTAAACATATCCTAATCTATGGAACTTCAGTAGCACAAATTTATTAAACTGATTTTCCAACTATAAAGAGGCGTATCACTGCAAAACATTTATATATATAACATGTGATGTTAATTCATGTGCATTTAATTGTTTTGAATGTAATTCATTGAAGATCTATTTAGTCCAGATGTTTGCTATCTTTAAAAAAGTTAAATGTAATTTGATCAATAAAGACTGGAATGTTTTGAAATTCATTTGTTTCGGAAAACTTCATGAATAATTGAATTGAATTTCTCAATTTAAATGAAGAGTGCAAGCTGTTGTATGTCATGAATTTCACTGCATTCCTTATTTGGTCAAATTATATTCACAGATTCACTGGAGTCCATATTTGGTTTAATGATATTCATAGCTGTAATTACCACCTGTTGGTTTGATTAGAAGATAGTTTCTGTTGCCCAAGCTTATTAGCAACTCTAAAAAATGCACATGTGGGTATTTTGCTGGGATTGTATTATTCTTTCAATTAAAGTAGTTTTAGTTTCAAACCACTTATAAGTCTTGTGCAGGCTGTGACTTCGCTGCATAAAATACAAGAAAATTATCTATCTCCTCTACATTTGGAATAGTTCACTTGGATTATGATAATTCTATTTATTAAATACATATTGATTTTGATCTATTACAGTCATAGTTGAATAAATATTATGAAAGCAAACCCTTACCATGCACACACACACACACACACACACATACACACACATACACACACATACACACACATACATACACACAAATACAAATGCAAAAGCCAATTCTCTTGCAACTGCTAGCGTTATGCGCACCTGGCAGAGTCACGATGCCTACTAAGAACACACTGTGAGCTGTAGCATAAAGCTGCTGGAGCCATGTGGGCACCCAAAGTCCCATCTGGACCATTGCCGTTTCATGAAAAAGGGTCTTGAATTTGCATCTCAGAAAATGCCAGTATGGACTGGGTGGGGCTGGTGGGAGGCAGAGGAAGAAAGTTTGCCAGAGTGGGGCTCAAACTAAGACCAGGCCCTGAGCCAAAGACACCCACACCCTCCCCGCTCCCCACACACACACACACTCACATACACACATCATGTACACACATAGTTATTAACCCCATACCTATCAGGTGAGCATTGACAATAGGCAACTATTTTTTTCTCTCTATTATCACAAGATAATAAAGAGTGTGTTATACTTTGATGCGTGCCATCTGTACTCCAATTTAAACACATCAAAACAAGAACGGACGCGTCATCTCACTACCAGCCTTGTGTCCACCATGATTAATTTTAACATGCCCTCATAACTAAACTGGCATCCTTTAATTATGTGACTAGCTTCACACTATTAAGCAGACTTAGTCTCTACACAACACATATAACACACTTTAAATATTGATTTTCTACAGAGTCCATGAGATTGTTTTAGTAATGATTACTAATGGTATACAGTAGAGAACATAATGTCTACAGCAAATGGTATGGTCAGACTGATTCTTAGGTATTGCAAGGACTTCAGCTAGAGGTCAGAGTAGTTATAATACTGCTTGTGCACATACTGTTTGAATAATGTGAACATGTCACCCTACAAGTGATCGAGTGATATTATCCAATCTTTCAGACTTCAGGTCACAACACACTGGGGGGAGGGTTAAGTTATAATGAAAAATATTGGCTGTTAAAAATAATAATATATACACGTATATAATTATAATCAGTATTGTATATACGTGTGTGTGCGTGTGGTGCATATCGAAACATCTTCTTACACCTGCTATAATTCGATCATTCTCAGCTGAATTAATTATACCAGTAGCTGTTAGAACGAGAAATGTTTCTATTAACTTAGCTACTATGATAGTGCCACCTGGTGTTTCTGCCAACTGTATTTTAATTCATTTAGCAATCGCCATTTTGAAATTATAAAAGTAAATACAATAATTATTTTCATGTATAGCACATGCTGTTCATTTAGACTCACTAATTTTAAGGAACTTAGCATATTAAAGGAATTTAACTCTTTGCACGAGAATTTTGATCTTACATAGGAAAAAAGCATTTAATTAGCTTTCTAGAAATTGACAGAACTGTATGACCAAAATGTAGGAATGCATCTCAAGCATGACATGATATTGTGGCATTTTCCAGTTCACTTTGACATTTATGCTCATGCACACACACACACATACACACACACACATTCATTTGATGAAAAGGAGCTAGAATACTGCACTTCAATTAATTAAAAGCAAAGTGTATTTGTCAGCCACGTAATAACAAGAAGGGAATTTCTATTTTGCTATCTACATCGTAATCTTGAGGTGGATCCTAGAGGAAATGGGAGGGGATGGGGTATAGTCACCTCAGTCGCCATTTTACCTTGGAAACAAAGTTGTGTATACGTAACATCCTCCAAACAGAATAAGAAAAAAAAACTATAGCAAGCTGGAATCATAATTGTTTCAATGACTTGAATTTCCAATTTTATTGATTGATTTCTTCCAATTTAACGTAACTGTGATGCTAAATACCCTGCACTCTTCTCACTAAATACTTTCCTGCATTTAGCTTCTCTTTCCTTTTATTTACTTTGTAGGATGTGACATGTTGACTTTATCCCTATAGCAATCACACATCTTCTAACCAGAAACCTTTTAATGTGAGTCTAGTTCCTGGTGCTGGTCAAGCTTGTGGATAGAGTGCCTACTCAACTGTTCAACCATTGAAAATGGTTTAAATTTTGTATTTTCAATCTCGGATTCAAAAGCGTAACACAAAAATGTAACAACAATAAATTGCTAATTATCACTATCATTTTATGCACATGCATATACACACAACCAACCAAACAAACAAACACACACACACACACAAACTCAAAACTAACTTTATTAGCGGCTCCTACATGACAACTTATTGTAAGTTGTTTATAAGTGCATGTAGGAACATATAACTTTGATGTTGATGTCTTTAATCGGTTATTAGTTGTTCATGTTTTCTTTATAGTTCTGGATATTATATACATATATATATATTTTTTTTTTTTAACTGGATTTGCTGACCAATAAAGCTATACAACCTTTCATTGGGTAATTCCTAATTCTGTAGAGCAATATTAATTACACAATAATATATTCTCTTATGGCACACATTGAATCCTCAACAGTGTGGGAATCTAATGATTGCATTGTTTGCACAATTTTGCCTTAATAGGTTTTTTAATTAATTGAGATCATTAGTGGCTGATTCTCCTAAGTTCACTCTAGGATTCACATTGTGGTCACCACTAGCTGTACCTGCAGCCACTCCACTCAATATTATTGAGGCATAATTAGGCATTAGGTTTCCCGAAATCTATGATTAATTGTCTCAAAAGACTGCATCAATGAGGAATAATCTCATAATTGGGAAACGTGGCAGGGGTTGGGGGGAGGGGCACATAAAAAAATCAACATGCTTAGGGAGTGTGCATGTTCATAGTTACATGAAAAAAATTGAAAAGTTGTAAATATTTTCTTCAAAAATAATGATTAAGGAAAAGGAAGTCTTCCTGCCATTTACAGTGTCCAAAAATATTATCGTCAAAATATAAATATTGGTGGTGGGTATGGCACATGCCCCAAGAGCCCCAAGTGAAGAGTTCAATGGCTATAGCTACCATTATGTGTTTTGCATGCGCATGCAAAACACACAATAGTGAACTGGGTAATCATTCCTGTACGACGTTAGACTTTGCACACATCACACATCCCATATTGTGACGTCACAATATGGATGTGTAGCGTTGTACTAAAATGCTGATTGGCAAGAGAATAATGCATGCTGTTCACAACAATCATGTTATTGACCAGAAGAAAGCTAAAGTGGTTGATCACAGGTCATCATGAAAACAACGATGTATAATGGAATCACGGTATATAGAAAAACAGGACGACAATGCTACGAATAGGGACACTGGGATGCTTCCTGGGGTGTATAAGAGAATCATAGCTTGAGGTGTTGCTAGTATCACCAAACATATTTATAACATTACCATAGCTATGGCATCATTTCTAGCAGTTACTATTTATGTTCCACTGATGATAGCTAGCTGAATAGCAGCCGAAACGTTTGATTAAAAAAACATTTATGACTAGTGGATTTAAAGTTAGTCTACACCTAGTCAAACTAATATTATACAGGAAAGTAAACATTAACACTGCAAATTAGCCACTACTAATAATGTTATTTTTCTCTCTCATGAAAATGATATTATTAGATATCACTGTTTGTAGGAGGTACATGCCTACAAAGAACAATTGAACGTTGTATGTATGTGTGCATGTATGTGTAAGTGAATGCAATTTGTAAATTAAGCGTTCATGAATGTTCCTTAGTCACATGAGATGTGTTGATATGCAATTTCTTGTTCTCATTATGCGCTTGTTGTCACTCCTATAAAAGCATTGCCACTGTGTGTGTGTGTGTGTGTCAGTTCTTCTTGTGCCATTCTCTAATTTTAATTATATATTCAAATCCAACTCTGTTATTGTTGAAGAGGACTTGCTCAAGAGCGAGGGAGATAAGTAAGGACCTGGTGGCAGTGCTAACTATCTGTGGGGAAGACTTCATGGAGGTAACTCCCATCTACAACAAATCCTGCACATGCACATTGGTTCCAGCAGTGGTCATATCTTCTCTAGTAGACTAAAGGTTGACGAGAAGACAAGAAACAATCTCACATCTGGAGTGAACGGATTTTGCGGCATCCTCTTCATCCAGTCTAAATTCCAGTGTCACTCATGCAGGACTGTACTGTGCAAGAGCTGAGAGAACTCCACGGAACTTCGGTACTTCATCATTCTACCGTTATAAACTTCGTGAACTTGTTCATTCTTTATTTATGTATACCATAACCTGTTGTTGTTGTTTTTCTCATTTGGAAGAGAGGCTGAAAGAAATGAAATTGAAAGAATTAGACGTGAAGACATTGAGAGAGAAAGAGAGAGATATGAGAGAGAATGGAGTGTTAGGAGACTTGATTTGGAACAGGCAAAACAAGAACAACGGGATAGAGATGAGAGATTGAAAAGAGAGAGAGGAAAGCGGAGAGAGTCTACAGAGAACAGCAAAAATGCATTGAAAACAAAATGAGAGGTTTAAATTTTTTGAGGGAAGGGAATGAAATAGTCATTTACTTAGAGAAATTCGCATGCATTATGACAGAGTGTGGAATACCTGGTGAAAGGTAAGATTTTCATTCAACTAAAACTGCCAGAAAGACTTTGTTCTCGCATAGGTTCCTAGTAGACAATAATGCTTCCTATACGGAGATAAAATCCTTACTCTTTTGAAACCATAGGGGGAAACTGTATCTGTTCATGGTGCAGAAACCAGATCAGATGGTGCCTTAGCTTTCACAACCATTGTTATTAAACACCATATCCCCTTGAATGGATGTGTATTTCTTGAAAACAGGGATATGTCAATCGTTAATCACTATGTGATGACTTAACAGACTGATTAAATACAAGAGCCAAAGGCTATTTTTTCAAGCTGAGAGGATTCAAGTTTTAGGAGTTACAATGACAGGTCATATAGCTACTGAGACCAACATAAAACCCATACTAATGGTCTTTCAAGGACTGATGGACAAACTACTGGTGAATGTATCTGAATTTTGTTCTGTCAATATAGATGATGTATTAAAATTATCACAAACATGGGAGGTACACTTAATACATCTTAGAAGGGTATTCTCACTGCTTAAGAAACATTCACTCACTTGCAAGCCCTCAAAATGCCAATTTGAAATTGCCAAGATAGAGTTTTTAGGTCATGTCATAGGATCGGGTAGTATTAATTATGTGCCACAACATAGAATTATGGACATGGCACAAAAAACCATCTACTAGGAAACAATTACATTCATTCTCTATACCTACTATTGTCAATTTGTTCCTAATTTCTACAGTGGTCTACCATCCTCACACCTCATGTTTTAATGTGTTCCTCGAGGCTAGCGCAATGGGATGCTCAGATGGTGGAAGCTTTCATAGCACTTAATACAAGTCTGTGCGATCACTGTAAATTGTGCATTCCTTGTAACTCTGATTGTTTTCTTCTCGAAATGGATGCCTCATCCACAGGCATTGGAGCAGTCCTCAGTGTATGCAGAGATGGATTGTGGAGACCTGCGTCTTTCCTCTCAAAACAATTTCAGGGGCCCCCAATAGAGATACTCTGCCCAGGAGTTGGAAGGATTGGCATTGTATACATCTATTATAACCATTTTGCTATTATCTTTATGGCAGACATTTTTTAGTGGTGACTGATTGGTCAATTTGATGAAAGAATAACTAAGAAACACAGCAAACTTTTGAACTGGAGCCTAGAGTTGTGGATTTCACATTTGATAATGAATACAGAGGTGGATGGAACTATGCGGCTGACTGCCTGAGTAGGCAATACACTAAGGAAGAAGACCCTGAGGGAGAAACTTCTACTTGGACAGGGGAGATGTAGGTACATGCCTACATAAGAACAATCGAAAATTGTATGTATGTATATATTATGTATGTGTAAGTGAATGTTATTTGTAAATTAAGCGTTCATGAATGTTCCTTAGTCACATGAGATATGTCAGTATGCAATTTCTTGTTCTCATTATGTGCTTGTTGTCACTCCTATAAAAGCATTGTCACTTTGTGTGTGTGTCAGTTCTTCATGCCATTCTCCAATTTAAGTTATATGTTCAAATCCAACTCCATTTGTTGAAGAAGTAAGGACCTGGTGACAGCGCTAACTACCTGTGAAGAAGACTTCGTGGAGTTAACTCCCACCTACAACCAATCCTGCACCCACACTGTTTTTGTACATCTTATTGTAAAAAGAAAATGATGTAAAATACCGAAGTATGGTGAAGGCAGAAAAATACATGACTGATAAATTTCATGTAATAAACTGATCCTGTCTTCTATCTTTGTCCATTCCATGAACATCACTTTCTATACTATTGCTATTCATATGTAGTACAATCCTAAAAACACTTCATATACAAAATGACATAATACATGTACACATATTAATTGTATACATATTATACATACTACATTCATATACAGTATTATTATGATTGAGGAACTTCTAGTAGTATTTATCCATAATTGAACCTACTCCCAACTTTCAATGCACTTATTATCTCAGCAGCTGCTATTAAGTTAGTACATATCAGGTAGATAGCTTTCCAACTACTAACATAGGATACATATATTTTATACAGTAATAGCATGGAAAACTGTGGTATTCAGGATTAAAAGCACGAGCAATATAATTCAAACTCAAAGAGAAGTGTAATACTTACTTTAATTTTCCTTTCATGTTTGATTTCTTAAAATGAAGTATGGTTAAGAGTAACAATGTGATGCTTACAAGCAGCATGGTTATAGTTATCATTACAATAATGATAATCACATATAGCTGAACTAAAACACACAAACATTGAACAGTAAATAAAATGATAATAATAATAATAGTCATGATTTTACCTCCCCTTGAGATTGGATTTACCATTGTTGTCTGCACCATAACCTTATCTCGGTTTAAAGTTGCCTCAGGATATACCGTATTGCTCTTCCCTATGCCATGGTAAGACTGAGTAGTGTCCACCTGATTATCTAACTGATAAGTGGTTGGTACACTGCTGGGTACGGTGGAAGGTTCAGGAAGTGCTTTTGTATCATTGGTAGAGATAGATGCTTGGTGGTTACCAGAAGAACAAACCACTTCAATAGCAGAATCACGAGGGATGAAAAAGAGCGTGGCTGTTTGCAAGATATCACGAAATATGAGGATACCAAGTATATTGGTGGTTCTTCCATCAGGTGATAAAAGAGTCTTAGTTTTGCCTATTTCATCTTGACTACTAAAGCCAATGAGAGAACCACCTGCATTTACAAGCTGCCGGTCATACGCAACCCCGCAAACGAACACGTATGTGTGAGCTCTGTTTTGTACGATTTGATTTGACAACACAAAATTAAGTAAAACACTGTCAATAGTACCATTTGTAATAAGATCTTTGGACTGGTTACTTTGAAAATTTCTCGTTAAATAATCAAAATCACTTGTACATGTCACTTGAAATTGACGTGGTGGGATATCCAAGAATGACAGCACTAAAACTGAATCCAGAGCTTCACTTCTAGGGTCATTGGGAATTGGCTGAGACGACAACAGTGTAGTGGTGTAGTTGAAGCCATGATCAGCTATTACGTAAGTTCGACTCACTTCTCCCATCCGAAATGCTCTAAGCTGTACATAATCATACTGCCAATGCAGAAAGGAACCATTTACACTGCAGCTGAAATACACATCGGTATATCGACTACCATTCAAGCGAATAACTTCTCCCAGGTAACTGACTTTCACATTCTGCTGTATCTGACATAGGAGAGGTTGAATCGTCCACAGCAGAAAGCTTAATTTGAAAATTAGTATTTTCTATACGAGTACAAACAGAAAAAAAAAATTGATAAAATCTGAAACGGACCGATTTAATTACCGAATTAGCCATAGCCAATAGCTACGGAACTGAGTCGCTGGAAACCAACGTTGTAACATACACCTTCAGCAGCAACCACCCGCTTTCAAGAAATTCAAATTTATCAACGCTCCACCCCCCTTCACTGCCGCAAAAAGGCCCACCAAGAAAAGAGGAACCACATCCTAACGACGCACAGTCCATCCTTCAGTACACTTACGGCATAAAATTCCATGACTTTCTCTTTACCTATGAGCTGCTAGGCGCTGTCACCCAATCTGCGGTGAGTAAGCAAAACTCAGATACGCGCGTGACCATAGACCCCACCCTTGCCATAGGCGTGGCCCTAACCCCGCCTACTATACACAGTCGCTTGGGCGCAGCCACACCCTTCATTGTTATTATTATTATTATTATTATTATCATTATTATTATTATTATTATAACTTTACAACCACTATATAACAAAGAGAATTAAAGAGATTTAATGTGATATGATGGGTGGATGAAGGACAAACTCTATACAAAAGAGCAGCCTAGTTAGCTCGAAAAGGAAAGGAAAAAAGGATATAAATGATAATAAAACAGCTAAGTGTGAGAGGGGAGTGATACATTAATAAAGTGACTGTGACATCTGGAGCAAGGACATAAACAGCAAATATGCAGGAATTGTCTCAATCAAAGTGTGCAATAAATAAATCCAAAATTTTTGCTTGAGAGAACGTTTAACTAATAGAAGTGAAGGGCAATGAAAGATCAATAGGTGAGAATGTGTTCCATAGTAGAGATATGCGGGGAAAAATATTTATGTCATGTAGTGGAGGTGCGTTGGTATATTTTGTTGGGAAATTATAGCTGGGAACAGTAGGTCAACTGAGATCTTACAAGTGATAGATAGAGGGACTTCTTATGTTAATGGGTGATGTGCAATGAATTGTTTACCTAATTAAATTAGAGACCGATAAGCTTTGATGTGGACATACCAAGATAAACTATCAGAGATTAAAATACCTAAATCTTTCTGTTGAGTTACTGTTTTAATTGTATCATTACCGATGGTGTAATTGTTGTTAATGATAGGGAGACGTTCATGTATGGCATTTAGAAGTGTTTAAAGAAAGTTTCCAAGATTGACACCATGACAATAAATTGTCAAGATCATTTTGAAGAGCTAAATTCTCACTTGCAGAGTTTAGAGAGGCAATAAGTTCGGCACCATCAGAAAATAAAATAAATAAAATAAAATAAAACCTATCTGCTACACTGAGAAAGGGTCTGGGGACAATGATGGACCTTGGCTTTTCTATAGCCAAGATCTTGGGCTGTGGTTAGTTAAAGTTTTTTGTCGTCTACTAAGCAGCAGCCCTCGTGTGAAATGACAGGAAACCTTACCACAAGCGTACATAAAAGACACCGCGTTCTTGAACTATCCAAAATAATGGTGATTGCTGTGCTAGCGCCAAATACTCTGTGGTTGTACTAGGGTCAACTCGTCCAGCAAACCATGGGTGCCGTAACTGTAATTAGACAACCGCTACCACATTCCTCCAGAACAGCCTAGTATAGGTGCATGACTGTCTCCAGACCCTTTTCTCCGCGTAGTGGTTAGGTAAAGGGTCTGGCAACACCAGACTAGCACACAACCCGCGTCATCTCGGAAGTAGAGGTCGCGCGTGATAGGCGAAGGAACCACAGGGGCACTGAGATCCTGTGCCCCCCTCCCCCATTTTAGCAATAATAAATTGGTACCAAAAATGTTTTTTATTCAACAAACTGTAATCTAGCTAAGTAGCTAAGTAACTTTATAAAATTTCTGGAGAGACTGGGAGGGGGGGGGGGGGGGGGGGGGGGTTTTTTTTTTAAAAAAAAAAAAAGGGGGGGGGAAGGGGGGGGGGTAGGGGGAGATGTGAAAAAAAAGAATTGGAGAGGCTGAGGGCGAAGGAGAGAGACCGCAGAGTTAGTGTTGTG
>WLWI01004021.1_pt1 | contig 12514 bp, 15 predicted proteins | sample 6701501 | NCBI WGS metagenome assembly WLWI01 (sample SAMN12718690, study PRJNA515312) | sponge metagenome | isolation source: marine sponge | host: Mycale hentscheli | place: New Zealand: South Island, Marlborough, Capsize Point | collected 2014-11-01
TAATAACCCAACATAACAACCAAGAACACAGGTGATATGGGAAAATACTGTCCTAAGTAAAATCCTGTTTACTTTAATGAGTTATTAGACACAGTTTAAAACACCATAAAGCTCCAAATCTGATTACTATATCAATCCATAAACACATGCATACTTACGATGATGATCGTTCTTCTAATACTTCTGATGGCCAGTCAGATATATCATTGAGAACAGTAGCAGTACTAGCTGTAAGCTTTATTTGCACATAGTGGAATGGATAAAGGGTCATAATGCAACTATCTTTCAACTTACATCATTAGTCACATTAATCTGGTTACTTTCAACCAGTTCTTCAATTTGACTGTAAACATTCGTTAGAGTTTCCAAATTATCTTCAGACTGTTCATCATCCTCATCAAGAGTTTGAACAACTTCAGCTATATCTCTGACTAGATCTACTATGTTAGCGGCTGACAATTCCTGAGAAAATTATTAATGTAAAAAAATGAAATAAAGCTATCAGGAAAGTTTTTATAAGAATATATATAGGATTGGGCACACTGGTTGATCTCTTGAGCTTGGACTACTCTGGCTAAAAGAAAATCATAAAACTGATGATATGTTATTGTGGCTAGTGTTCTAACATCTCTGTTCAGGAAATTTCAATGTGGTAATCCAAGAAAATATATATCTACTATGATAATTGACTTGCTGGTCAATGAAATTAGGACCACTTATCAGTAGTCATTTTAAATATTTCTCCAATTTGCACTGAGGATGGTCACTGCAAACTGATCATTTTTGAATTAAAATAGTTACTATTAAAAGAAATAACAAGATATTTCAGTTACCTTAGCCAGTGTTCTTAATCTGGCAGTATCTAACGTGGCACATTGCTTTCCATCATATTCATCCCAATTATTGTTTTGAGAACATCGTCTTGTGGCCCTAGCAGTATCCTCATTACTTTGTATTTGTGGCCCGGCAGTACAATTGAGTTCAACTTTTAATTCCTGAACAACTGTTTCTGGCCATTCAAATACACCTCGATTATCACTGGATTCCATCCTATCATAACTACAGTATCCCATGCCTAGACACATAAATAATAGACAATGTAATCATGAAGCTTGAAATAAAGCGTAGAAAAGTTTAACAACAAAATTTCACACCTATACACAGCAAAATACTGGCACATTTATATTCAGGAATTCTATGGTGGCCCTCACACCTTAAATGAGCCAGAACACTTTAATCAATTTCATGATTTGTTAATCAGGCATAGGTATTAAAAGCAAGTGAGTGTAGAATTTAATAGTCCAAGAGATAAAAACAATGTGTTGCTATCAGTGATCATGGAACACTGATTTGTGAGATTTACTAATTCGGATTGATCATTAATTAGTGATACTTTGTAGATTTATCATAAAGCCTCAAAATTAATTCACCAGCATGCTTTAAAATATATCTATCCACTAGGTACAACACAATGTGAATACACTAATTTGAAGTTACTTTCATCCCCTTTTTTCTGTTTAAAAATTTTTGAGTAAAATTATACATGTCAAAGTTGTTTGATGCCTTTCTAGCTAATAAAAGCATATCATACTTACTATTAAAAATCCATTCTGATAGATTCCCAAAACCATTAGGAAGATGGTACATTACATTTTCTGCACTAATTGTTGTCCAAACACTTTCTTTTACTGGATAACTGCTAAGATCACATGCCACTCTAGTTGCTTTGCTGTCACTCTTGGGGCGGCTGTAAATTTATCATATCAACAGAAGCTATATTAAATTTTCACTTTGATATTCAGGTTGTACACAGTATATGTTCTTTAAGAGACCAAGAAAGAAAAGGAATAAATGAATTAAAGGCTATAAGTAATTATTATTATTATTATTGACATAATGGAGCTAAAACTCACTCAACTCACAAACAAAAAAAGCAACAAAGACAAAACTATATTGTCTCTCAATTATTTCCATTTGCATTCAATTATCTCAGTCACAAGAACTGAGTCCAAACTGCACTATGCTACTCTTTATCAAAAAATCTATTGAAGGTTCAGTAGAATGCAATACTATAAATAACTTTATCACCACAATGCATTTCTTACCCGGTCACATTATAGCAATGAGCAATGCGCTGGTTGCTGCTTGAATGTGGTAAAAATTGCAAAAAACTCCATTCCAATATGCTAAGTAGAATATTGTAAGAATTGATACCAAGTCTTTGTACAATTGTAGGAAAACTTTCAGTGGAAAATCGGACATAGATCTCGTTAATAGCTTCTGGCCCTATTTTTATTGACATTATAGATATTTTATAAGAACTAAATTGACATAAACTGCTTTAGAACTTACGTTCAACTGATATGTTCACATGTATTATTTCGGTTTCATTGATATTCTTAGTTAGACATTCATAATGTCCATTCGCTTCCAATGACACTCCCACTCGAGCACCTAATGTTGCATTATCACGAGTTCCTAGAATGACAGCACTCTCATTCAGTCTGTAAGCATATAATTGTCCAGCCTTTTCAGTTGGCAACTTGGTTGGAACATCTCTTTCTACTTCAAGAATGTCTTCATATCCTATATTCAAAGATTAGAGTAAGTAGTCCTCATATACAAAAATTCATAATTAAATGTGCTGAAACTATTTATGTTGAGCAATCTGTATATTTTCAATAATACTTAGCATAAATATAGTAAAGACACACGTATTCTCATAGAGGTTAGTAAAAGCACTGAAAACTTGTAATCCTAAATGCAATGGCTAATTTAGCTAAACTATAATACAAGTCACAGAAAACTATAAACTACATACTGTTAGTGTTCTTGTTCCACTTGCTCCATGTGACATTCCCTCTATATGTTCCATGTGAAAAACATGTCACATTAAATTCTCTACCTATCTGTACTTCAAATACGTTCCCATCTTTAATTTTAACAAAGTTTGCATTTTCAGTATAAGTAAGATTGACATCTGGTTTGACAGCTATAAAAAAATATATATTATGTATATTAATATAATTTACTAAAATAATTAAACTTTTATTTCTTACGTTCGCACTCGGTTGCTGTATGATCCGGTAAATATCCAAAAGGACATTCAACAGGAAGTGTATTCTATTATAATAATAAAATCAGCTCAAAAAGGCAAAAAGATATTAAAGCACCATTATACACACATGCACACTAACTTACAGACAGAATACCAAAAGTACTGAGGTGATTGCACTTGCAAATTACAGTGGTTTCACTTCTATCAGCAACTGTACAACCTTTACTACTCCAATCTCCTGTTCCTCCTGAAATAAATTCAAGTATATATCGTTGTAACCAAAATCCTATTTATTGACTTACCTGATTCCTTTTCATCCCAGTACACACATGATTCTTTTTGGTAAAGCTAAATGCATGCGACATTTAAATAATGTAGTCAATAAGACCAAACAAATGATTACCTTATTATGTAGTTGCAATGCAATTGTGACATTATCTTGAAGATTATGGATGGCATATTTTTTAGAAATGGACAAAGATATAACACTAGATGCCACTGCATGATTTACTGAGCTTTTGTTAGTCAGTGGGAAGAGATCTGATGTAGTCATTGATGAAAAAACTATATCTATAGGACCACTTTCATTTGAAATAGAAGAAAATGCTGAGGCTGGCAAAGAAATGGTACTTTGCCCAGTTAAAATTCCAGAAGCATGAATAGCTCCTATTGCATTATTCACAGAAGAACTCAAACCTATGCAATATTAGACAACATTAACAATAATACATAATCAAAACAATGTATTTAGAGCATTACAAACATTATTTCTAGGACATGGGCCTAGGCCAGTGTGCAGATCTAAAGTGATTGCTGTATCTAAGATGCCCTACTATATGTATGCACCAAAAATGCAACAATCAAAGATATAAACCTTTAGATATTGTCAGCGTATCACAATATCATTATTTTTTGTGCTTGGATAATACTGCTGCCAAGTGAATGACTAAAGTGATATAAAGACCATAGTATTTATCATGTGCATCCAAAAAAATATTCAAACATATTTAAAAAAAACAACAACGAGTGGTGGTTAGATTCCTTATATTGTGTTTGTACTCAAGAATTTGCTTAGTACCTGGTATATAAAAACATGTATGTACATATGCAAGTGAGAAAGAAAAAAAAACACAATTTAATTTATTATTGCCAACCCTGTGTAAAGTGACTCAACTGACTAATTATTCTATAGCATATTGAAGAAAGCTTTATATATCAATGACTTTGCTGAAGACTGAAATTCATTATGGTTTGATGCTGCCTGCCTTTGCTCCATGCTTGCAGAGGTGTTGTGAAATCAAGAAATAGTAAAAATTTATAAAGCTCATCTTTGAGGAAATTTCAAATGGAAAGATACTTCACTCATTTTCTTGCTGTTTATATTATTTACCAAAGTGCATCATTATATCTAAGTAATCCCTGAATAAGACATTAGCACAAAGGGAAAGCATCAAGCAATATAGTTTAAATGTATGTATATTTTTTGCTGTAAATACTCAATTTTGATTGTGCCTGATTCTTCAGATTTCTGATCTTCACTAGCCTTAAGAATATATTTTTTAAACGTGACTAACACAATGATAAATGAACAAATTCCATTTAAATAATGCTCAAAACCAACCTGCATTGTCTTCAGCTACATAAGCAACTCCATCTGTTTTCAAGTCTGATAAATGTTTCTGCATTGATAATATCAAATAAATTGAGATTGGTGTTGATGCATAAAAACAAACCTTAAATGCTGTATAGGTTATTGTCTCAGTTTTTGACTTGAATGTTTGAGTGGCATTAGATGATCCGTTCTTAATTATCAAATTTTCAGTGAAATCTGAAAAAATTTCTTCCATTACTGTGGCAATTCTAAATGAAATATATAACTGTCAACAAGAGCACGGCATAAAACACTGTAGTTTCACATAGATAAACTTTCTAGTATCAATAATTTAATATTGCATTTAATTTCATGGCAAAATTTCATGAGTGAATAGCTTACAAGTCTAATGGTAATTAATGTTTCGCAAACAAAGTATTAAAAGTATTCTATTTATGAACTTTTTGCACACATTGTTTAAATTTCACTTCATGTCATTAAAATGCTGCTTTTTTATTTGTCTGTACGCATGTTACTCAAAGTGGCAATGCCAATATCAGATACACTTGAATTAAGACTGTAGAGAAAAGTAGAGTACAATGAGCAGACTGGAAAGTGGCATGCACTCACTCTACCGATTAAAGAATTAATATATGATAGTGACCAATATATCCAGTAAATTTATTAAATTCAATACTGTCATTTGCCAGATTAAATATATACCACAATGTTACAACACTAGACGTTTGGTAAATTTCTTACTGTGCAGACTCTTGTGCCCGAACATCAGATTCCCAACTTTGCAAAGACTCTAAGATATTAGTCAGTTCAATCAACTGAGTTGAATTAAGTGAGCACTACAATAAGAAATACATAAAAAATGGGGTAAATATTTGCTCGCAAAATTCTGCTAATATGATTAGCTGTGCACTGTAATATTAAAACAGAAATATTATTAATGTAGATTCTCTTAGCCTAATGCCAAATGTCTGTAAAATCTTTCCAAATAGCAAATATCAATTGTAATCACATACCTGGGATTCTTTAGATGTGCAATTGTTGCGTATAAGATTAAAACTATTAGCTATGGCTAAAAGATTTGATTGAGATTGATCTTCTGAGTTATTGGCATTAACTGTCGCATCAAATAATTTATCCACAAATTCTGAAATAGTCTCTTGATTTATTTGTATCTACAAAAAAATTTAAAGTTAATTCATTTCTTATTCACTACTCATATTTGAACAACATACACTAGATAGATTTGCCAATAGAAATTCACTATAAGTAGCACATTCATTGAAATTGGTTGGGTTCCATATTCCCCTTTCATCACATTGTCTTCTTGCTAGATGTCTTGGTAACCCAGAATCAAAACCACCATATCGACAGTTTGAAGTTGTGTTTGACTCAGAAATGATTCTTGGCCATGTGTAATTGCCATATGGAACAACTTCAAGTTCTCGGTCACAGTAAGCTAAATTAAAATTATCTCATAATAATTCTGAAACACTATATCCATTAAATATTTAGTTCTATATTATTACCTTCACAGCGAACATAAATATCCCTAAAATGATCACAGTTTGTAATTCCAACGTAATAAGCTACTTCATTATTATCATCATCATAACAGTCATATATTCTTGTGTCATCATGTTTGCAAGGTAAACCACTTAAAAATATAGGTCCAAAGTGAGCAACATTTCTAGTATCCATGTAAGTGGCACCTGCAATCATATAACAACTATAATGAGCATACTAGTTAACAAGTAATTTTGCCCCCACCCTCTGCATTTGGTACATGACCACATTGTTTTTAGCACATGTCTGGCTTGCTCAGAGATATTTCTAGCTTTCAATCTATATAATAATACGCTTGTGTGTCAGTAACGACGATGACGACGATCGACGGTGTGTGTATTCATGAATAATTCATGAGCGTACGATTCGGTAAACATCGTCACCTTATGGTAGGTAAAGTGTCGTTCCATAAAAAGTGGGTGCAATAGACGATGGAAGGCGGCGTAGGTTTCTAAAAGGAAGGCGAAAGTAAGGAAGAGAAGGTAAAAAGCAATTAATCATAACTGAAAAGCGGATGGAATCGGCGAGTAAGGGGTGTAGGTTTACAATGGAAGGGAAGAGAAGGCAAAAAGGCGAGCGATTAATTACAACTAAAAGCAAGCGGGGGTTAGTGTTCAAAAGAAAGGCTAAAGTACAAAATAGAAGACAAAAGTTTCTCAAAGAAGGATAGAAATTTTTAGAAGCAGGAGAGATAGACAGGAAAAGGGGGTTTCATGACTCAAGAAGTAGAGCTGAAGATAGGAAAAGCTCAGATAGTTCAGAAAAAGGAGAGTAGGAGAGGGAAACTTATGTAACCTTAACAAATGGTAGAGAATGATAACTGAGCAAGATAACTTGTGCTACTGCATTCTTACTTTGCAATATGTCAAGCACCCATATGTGGCAGGGTACTTGCTAGTTAAGATATTATACTGATAATGAAAAACATGGTATTTTTCACATTGTACATGACAAGCTAATTCTAATAATTCTAACCTTCTCTTTCATAGCCCATTTCAGTGCATACTACACCTGCATCAACTTCAGTAAAACCATCTGAACAAATCGTTCCCCATGCACGATTGAAACATATTTCTACTCGACCTTCACGAACATTGGCTCCATCCTGTAACCTAATGCTCCAATCTTCACAATCTGATGAATTAGTCCGAGAATCTGCATACAAGCAAACAGACATGCATGAAACCAAATATATTAATTGAATTAGGCATGCCCCAAACATTGATAAAGACGGCTAAAACAACAAATAATTATATTTAACCCTTTGCGGACGAACGCGGGCGAGCAATTATGTAATTAAATACGCACACGCCGTAAAACCAATTAGTTGCCTGAGACGGCGTTTTACCAGTTGGAGTTCGACACGTGGAAAAAGAAAACGGGCGAGTGTTTTTTTTTGTGTTAGGCCTCAAATAATCTGCCTCTAGCGTGGTAATTCGTTAGTTTATAGTTTATAGAGTTGTTTTGAATACAAACTTAGTTGGAATTATCGAGGAGGTCATAGTTTGTTAGCTATTTTTTTAGCTTATATTTATGGAAGGAGAAATCACACCCAAGTGTAAGTTCTAGTTTTAGTTTGCTTATTTCTAGCTACTTTGGCCTTTACTTCTTAGTAGATGTTCTATTTGAAAATAGCTAGACACAAAGTGTAGAAAAATTTTTTTTTATTTAGTTGGTGCACTTGATATAAGTTATACTTATTTTATAAAACTTATTTTGTAGAATAGAGATTGCAAAATGTATACTATGTAAGCTACTGAAAGTTTTAGCGCGCTACACGCTGTGTAACTGTAATAACAGAGCTGGAAAGAGCTTGTCACAAATTCGTGACAGCCGTATTCTCTTGACGCACTCGGTGTGTCACAGATTCGTGACCATCGTACACGCGCGTTAAGTTACGGTGGTCACGAATTCGTGACGATCGTACGCAAAGGGTTAAACACTGTGTTCTATATCTTTAATGTATTGGTTGTAGCCTTTCATAAAACTAGAACTATCTCTCTCAGGGTTGAAGCAACAATTGGTGTTGCTATATATTTCAAGTATGATGTTAGAAAGCCTTTCGATCCATATCATCTGAACAGAATATTATGGAATAAAGATGTAGATACTGTTTGTCAAATTATCACTGTGTCTGCTGACAAAAAAGAATTGCTGCAGCTAAGCGTAACAAAAGTATTTTCAAATGCATATTTTTGCATTATTATATAGAAGTGAAAAAAATACACGTTATTTTTTGCTACATATTAACTGAAATTCGCACATAATTAATGAGTTACCTTGGCAGACTATGTAAGCACTTCTTCGTTCACCACAGACTGCATCACTCATGATTGTGAAAGGAGAGCAATCTTTCAAAGAATCTTCTTCTCCAGTGCAATTAAAATTCACTTGAATAAGTTCACTGTCTTCTGAATTCAGTGTAAACCGCTGATTTCCATTTATAGCACCTACCAATGGTATAAACACTGTCATAAGCATGTACATAAGGAGCAGATAGAAACTAGCTTTACCTGCTCTAGAGAATCCTAACTGATTGCATGCTACTGAAGCATCTCTTTCACTCCAACTGTCTTGACATATAGGACTCCATCTTCCTTCCATGCATATCTCGAATCTACCAACTGCTAGCTCTCCATCAATATAATAGTTCATTGTTTGTAAATTTTGGTCAGAGTAGTATGTCTCTTCATTTCCAATAATAATTCTAGCATCATAGTCATCACATTGAGCTGCAACACATGAGTAGTAAATTACACGTTCATAAACTTTTGACTAACTTAAGTTTGTTATCTAACCTCCACATTTCACACCAGCATCTTCATCATGGCTGCATGTACTTCTTGAAACAGCTTTGTTACACTCCAGTAGATTTCTCTCTTTTCCATTACAATTTAAATCTCCCAACACAATATTGGAATCCATGGTTATGCCAAACTCAATATAAGATTTTCGAATAGGTAGGAAATCTGCACATACAAAAAAAAACACTTACTACTGAAAATAAGCATGGATAAAAAGCTATTTACCGTCAGAATGATATTTGAGTTGCCTACACACTACCTCTGCTTCATAACTGTCCCATCTGTTATCGCAAACTGTTCCAAATACTTTACCATTACTACAAATTTCAACACGTCCTCTTAGTTGCTCCCAAGAACTATTACACTGTATCTCTTTCATTGTCGCATTGGTCAGCATATAATGGCATACTTCATTTCTATTTGAACTGTTAATAGCAAAAATAAATGTATTCTCTCCTTTAGAATAAACTAATCTGCTGTCTCCTTTATCACAAGCTGCAATATAAGAATATGATAAAAATAAAGACAAAAAGAAAAGAAAAGCACATTAATATTAAAAATGTTAAACAGGAAAAGTATTCTATTAACTGTCAGCAACAACATAAACTTTAATTGAGAAGCCGCAACCAATTTTTTAATTGAGTAAATTTTAAGCAGACAAATGTAGCTGTATCTTACCACATATAGTTCCATTGCCAGAATAACCAGGATGGCATGTACATTCGAAACTGCCTATTCTGTTTTCACATAGTGCATTGGGGTCACAACTTGGTACTAATGTCTCTGTGCATTCATCAATATCTATCCCAAAAGTGAGAGGAAGTAATCAGTAATGTTCAGATACGTGAGTAGGAATCTGAGGCATATACCTGTACATAATCCAGTCGTTCCATTACCAGTATATCCTTCTTTACACCGGCATTCAAAGCTCCCCATCTTGTTGATACATATTGCATTTTCATCACAGTCATGAGTGCCATTCATACACTCATCAAAATCTAAAACAGGTTAAAAATAGACAATTAACTATTATGATACCAATATCATTCTCATTAACAAACCTGTGCAATCATAGTCATACACATGATTCCGTTGATAGCCAGTAAGACATGTGCAAATATAGCTTCCTTCAGTATTAGTACACATGGTATTATTTCCACAAACAGAAGAGTTTCCACGACACTCATCAATATCTGCAAGAATAATATTAAAAGCTTGTGCATTCTATAAAAAGAAAAACAACTCAAAACCAGAATACCTTCACACTTATCACTCTGCAAGCTGTACCCCTGCTGACAGTCACAAGTATAGCTTCCATTATTGTTTACACAAACTTCTTTTGCTTCTGCACTGCAGTTGTGAAGCGAAGAATTCAGACACTCATTTATATCTAAACAGATCATAATAAATTGACATTCATAAAAAAAAAGTGATTATAAACATAATACCTATGCAAAGCTTCTCATCTGGTCCAAGTATAAAACCAATAGTTTCACAAGAACAGAAAAAGGACCCATTAGTGTCTGTACAAGTTTCACCACAGACTCCTTTGTCGGGCTTGCACTCATTGATATCTAATGAAAAATGGAAAAATGCATTTTAATCCTACCACAGAGTACTATTATCTTTCACTTTGCTAATAATTTTCTACTTACATGTATATTATTTATTATTATATTAAAAGAATTAATGGCTGACTGTTTACATTTGTATGAATATATTAATATATTAAAAGAAAAGAAGTCTTTCATACTTTCACAGTTGTGAACTCCATCTCCTGTATACCCGGGTTTGCAGATGCAAGAGTAATTTCCAATGGTATTGTTGCAATAAGCATTAATATGGCAAGGATAAGTATTTGATAAGCATTCATCAGTATCTACAAAATAAATCATGTGACTTAAAATAACTATGGTTACACAATAATATCAGTTATACCTGGACATCTTACAGACACATCTTGTGTATGAGAGCATAAACTTATGCCATGTTGCCTACCACTAGTACAACTCAAAAGGTCTTTCTCTCCACCCTCGCATTGTAGCAATGACAAATATATAGGTCCCATTCCTGATCCAAAATGAGCATTAAGTAATATTACTGTAGCTCCCACTGACATATCTACAAAGAGAAAAAAACCACATTTGCTGGTTTTGTGCCAATGGTAAAGGTATCTACCATACTATTAAACAATTCTAGTCCAGCACAGACTATGTTGGCTTCATCAGCACTGAAACCCTCTTGGCACACTGTTCCCCACACTCCGTTGACACATATCTCTACTCGTCCTTCATGAGAGGTTAATCCATTTACTAGTCTAACATCTCCATTACTGCATAATGGATCAACTATGATGCTACGACCTTTAGAAATATGAAAAAAAAATTCAATTCATAATGTATGTCAATGTGAAAAATACTTACTTTGACACACAGCGGAAGCAATTTCACATTGACTGTCGTTTACTAACGTATATGGACATGTACTTAATGATGACTCGGTTCCGTTACAAGTTACGTTGGTCAAACGAGATGTTATTGGTCGATCCCTTCCGAATAATCCTCTCTGTAAACCAATGGCACCTAAAAAAGCTTATTGTAATTCAAGTCCACATATTGTTAAAAAAAAATTCTCATACCATATCTGGAAAAACCTAATTCTGCACAAACTACAGAAGCATCCGCATCAGACCATCCAAAGTCACACACAGTATGAAAGCTACCATCTACACAAATTTCTACTCTTCCTTGACTGACTTCATCTTTTATAAGAAAACTATCGGATGTGTCATTGACCAGTCTCACATAGCCATCGACGCAAACAACTAAGCATAATAAGTTTTATTTAATTTGATAATACCATCAATCATATTCATTATTGTACCTCCACAAACCACACCAGCATCTTCACCATGATCACAATTGCTCACACCCAATGGTTCATGGGCGCATTCCAAAAGTGTTGACTCCCTTCCATTACAGAGAATGTTATCCAGCAGAAAATTTCCAGACCCTTGACCATAAATAAGTCCAGATCTTTTGAAAGGGAAGTTATCTAAATATGAATATCAAATTATAGTCATCAGTAATATTATTTTTGAGTGACAATTTACAATCATTCCAAGAGAAAATGTATGCAACCTTTCAAAGTCAGTATTAGACTTACTGTCTCCACTGATGTTGAGCTGCTGACATACTACACGTGCATCGTTTTCATTCCAAAAATCATCACAAACTGAGTGATAAGTATTATTGTAGCACACTTCCACACGTCCTTCAGTTTGAGGAATGCTAGGAGTCGTTCCATTTAGCAAAAGAACTCTACCATTATCACAATCTAGAGAATTAAATACATACATAATTCTTGATCACAAGTAACTTAAGTAATAGTGCTGTATATAATTGGCAAGCAAGTTAAGACAGCAAACACTCTCAGGGATAATGCAATTAAGATTCTGAGATGTTAATTTATTTTTGC
>WLWI01004023.1_pt1 | contig 12512 bp, 9 predicted proteins | sample 6701501 | NCBI WGS metagenome assembly WLWI01 (sample SAMN12718690, study PRJNA515312) | sponge metagenome | isolation source: marine sponge | host: Mycale hentscheli | place: New Zealand: South Island, Marlborough, Capsize Point | collected 2014-11-01
CCACATAACTAACACAAAAACGCGAGGGTCAAAGTACAAAATGACATACGTACGTCCAAACATATATACAAATAAATAAATAAACATCCCCGATTTTCGATTGTGTTACCCCTGTAAGTGTCTCGCTTGCTACGCTCGCTCGCCAATAACTTCATATACAAAATTGGATATTGTACCTAAACCAAGCACACATTTTTAATGATAACCAAAACTAATTCACACCAGCTGCATTTTCATTCCACCATTGCCTTTAATATTATTGGCAAGAGAGAGAAAAACGATTAAGAGTGAACAATTTTAAATCAGTCATATGCATATATATATACATATATATATATATATATATAATTGATATATATGCTTGTTAAACACACGTGCAGACTCATTATTCTCTCAAAAATATAGCTTTATTAGTGTTAGTTTGCATCTTCTGCTGGTTACTTAAATCAACATATAGTCTTACGATGCTTGTATTTTCAGGTCATATAAAGCTGAAGATATACTGGTTACTATTATATTAACAACCGTTTACGAGGCATAGCGTAAATATTTGATAGTTTTTTATGAGCTGACTGAATGCTTGTTATCAAGAGCCATATAATTGAGAGGCTACCACTATTGGGAGAATTAAGTAATAAGTATTTCTGAATTTGTTAGCAAAAAATTAACTGTAGTACTTTGGTCATCCAGAACTACCAAATTTTTGCTAACAAATACAGAATTATTTATTACTTCAATCCTCCTAATAGTGGTAGCTTCTGCAGTATTCAATTTGATGCCATTCTGACTATCTGAATGGCCAGTTACTCTTAAAAACAAGCACTTAACTACTACAAAAACACAGGCAGAGTTGTTATTTTTGTTGTTGTTATTGTCTTGGATAATATTAAAGAAAAACAGAATTATGTACCTCAGTTTTCCCAAGTAATCGTAGCGTTGGTAGTAGAGAATTAAGCCATTCTGACCATCACAATTATAACTGGCTCTTGACAAGCAAACAGTCAGCTCATAAAAAAATACCGAAGTTTTACACTATGCCTGGTAAAGGGTTAACTAGAGGTAAAATGCAATTTAACGATCTGTAGTTTATGTAACCTAACTGAATATGAATAGCCAACGAATGAATGTCTTTCATACCCCAATTTTCTCAAGTAATAGATTCTTATATTGAAGTCATTCTGACTATATATATTATAACTATAGTCTGTCCAAGTTGGGTTGGCACGACTGCAAGTGTGGTAAATGAGAAATGCATTTAGTACTAAACCGGAAGCAATTTAGTCATGTGAATCTAACACAATCATGCGTGTAAATTGCAACGTAGCATGTGAAAAAGGGGCGGATATAAAGGTGTGCATTAATTCTGTAACTTTTGTAAGTAAGGAGTATAGTGATGTTTGTGGAGTTCTTTTAGGGCACCGTTCAGCTCATCTCATCGGTTTTCAATTATATTTATGTTTCTTACGCACAGGTAATGTGCAGCAGATGGAAAACGCAAACTGGTGAGATGTTCTTCTCAAGAGACAAGAGTAAAAGCAGTCAAAAATTCACAAGATTCACCAACTGGTGAATCTTGTGAATTTTAAAACCCGTGAATTTGTAGTTATTAGACTTTCTTGTTAATAAAATTATCAATGGTTTCATTTATTAATAACATATATTTTGAAAACTGATGAGATGAATAAACTATAAATAAAAACAAATACAAAATATAGTTGAAGGTGGAGTGCAGCCTGAGTTGGTCTAAATTCTCACTAACTCGTACAATAGAAGAAAAAGAAATTGGCATAAACAAAACTGACAAGCACACAATTTAAACAACTAAAGCTTAACTGCAGCTGTATTACAAGCTTCTAGATAAATGATAGCTGTATACTCTGAAATATACTGGCTATTGGCATTTTTATTGAGCAGATAGACAAAAAACCTTACCAACATCCTATCAGATGGTTCTGCGTACCCTTCAGTGACAACAGGACACTCTACCTATACTGCTTCCACACTCACAACTTAAGCTTATCAGGATACAAAGCTATAAAGTTGGTCTCCAGAAAAGAAGCTGCTCATTGTTTACAAAATGCTTAATGAAGACCATCCATGTGATCAATTGAACCGTGCCACGTGACTAAAAGCGGGCTCATTTTGAGCGGGAAACTTGTGGTTTTTTCTATTCCCATAGACTTTGGTATTGAGTTTCGGAATAGCACTTTTTCTCCAGTTTTGGAATATACTGAGGAAGTATTTTTTAACCGCTTTAGCGTGAGCTTTCTAATGGTGCAAACCCCGGATGCGTGGCTGCTTCAGTTCAACAGTTATTCAAGTGTTTTTTTTCTGGCCAGATTATAGTAATTCCTGACTAATAGCACTCAGCTACTAAAATGAAGCTAAGCTTTTGAAATTACACATATGGCTTCAATTAAGAAAAAACATTTGGTTTGCAGACTATTGTCAAGAAAATATCAACTTACACAGATGAATGAAATGTAATTCCTAAATTTGTAAACTGATCTTTCATCTTATCATCAAGTTTCTCTGGATTAAGAGATAACAGTCCCATGCTGGATCCACCATCTTTGAAATCATATATTAGCTATAAAAATAAATAATACATCTTGTAATGATATAAAAAAAGTTTTATGGTATAGTATTACCTGATTATGTGGCTTGGTGTTGCTATTAGTTGTGGCAAATGGCTTACAAAAACTTTCAATTTCCTCAAGCATTGTAGCCATGAGTGTTGATCCAAGTTTAGAAGTGTCAGTACTGATTTGTTGTCCCTCATTGGATATATAGTTACCTCCACCATTGTTAAAATTGAAAGAAGGCAAGCTATCTAAAAACATGCAACGTCGTTTCATATACCTGTAAAAAATATATAAAAGTAATCAGAATGATTAATTGGGCGAGCAAAGTGAGACCCTCACTGATGAGTCTCAATTGAGATTTGGGTATAACTATTATTTTGCAAACTTCAAAGAGGTAGATGCATGTTCACTCCTGGAGTCTACTTTAAGACATTAACATTAAATAATGGCAGGGAAAAAAAAGGCAATGAACTAAGAAGACAGAATAGGGGAGATATTGAAGATAAGAATAAGAATAAGAATTGCACAAGAAACTAAGAAATTATTTAACCCATACATTTTGTGTTGCCCTTAATTTAAAGAGCATAGCAAAGTAATCAAGAAAATTGTAACATAAATAAAATTCTTGATTGCTTGATTATAATATGTAGTATTATGTAGAAATTCTTAATGAATTCTGGAATACTCATGGGCTTATTATAATTCCTAGGGGGCCAATTTGACTCGTACTTAAGCCATCCCCATGAAGTTTGCTTTTATATTTTGACAATAATATTCTGTTAGATATGCCAATTTTGTTGGGAATTGATCCTCTTACAGCTCGCAGTTTAATTTACTGTTATTGACTCTGACTAACAGCCCTAATAACAAAAGTATTGCTTTGAAATGCTAGTGACCCAAAGGTTAGACTGGGTAGTATAATAAGCCATCTTAAATATACTAATCTTTATTTCACAAAATAACTTGGTTTCTGAAGAAGCAAGACTGCTTCTTACACATCCCATATAAAATTATCAGTTAATCTCACTAAGTTCATAAAGTTATACATGGTGCACAATAATACACCATATAATATGCTCAGAAGCAATAAACAAGGACTTGTGAAATGTACAATTTCGGCTATCTAAGTGCAAGTAAGCTGAAGAAAAGAGAAACCTAATTTAGCTTTTTGATAGTGAAGTAAGTAAAACAAAAGCCCTTTAGATCCTCCACTAATACTTGAAAAAACATTTCCACACATATTTGATATTTTAATTGAACACATCTATAGTCGCATGCACTTTCCCCTCTTGAGCAATCTTATCTACATTTATTTACCTTACAAACAACTGTTGAGTAGTTTTGGTAGCAGCCATGACTTCCGGCATATATTCTTTTAGCAAATCTTGACATTGTTTCTCCTTTAAGTCATTATCTGCACTAAACTGAATTAAATCAGTCTTCTCTTTAAACAATTTATCAATTCCCTTAGCTTTGTCAGATTTTAATTTGTATGCTTGAAGATATTTGCAAACTAGCTGTACATCCGGATCAACTTTAAATGGAGTAGAAGGAGGGATATATTTCTTTGTACTTATGAAGCGTAAAGAAGGAACATCTCGAAAAAAAAGTTCCAAAGATCTTTCAGAATTTACTTGGTTTCGTGAAGGAACCTAAAATTATAACAAACATTTTCATGTGTATATATACCACCTGGTAAGCAGTACACTTACTTCCACAAAAATTTTCCATTGCTTGTTAGGTATTCTAAATGACAAACCAGTTGATAAATCTTCGATATAGCCCAGAATAAGTAAGTCAAAAAAGAACATTGTAAATTTTTGACTTAATTTGGAGTACTTCATTTGTTCAGATTCATCAGATTTATCCTACAATATTAAATAGCAATAATTTACAATATTATACTTGCAATTATTTTTTAGGTATGCCTTAAAATGTCCCAAAATAAAAGTTTAAACTGAAACTTCATTAGTGTGTGAATGTACTAACTCATAGGCTAGATCACTGTTAGCTAAAACTAGGGTCCATGGGTTCGATTATCCAGCTACAATTGATTTTTTTCTTATTGTACCAATTCTTTTGACCACTTTGCATGAGAAAAAATCCTTATTAATAATCCACACCCTGGAAATGTGTTTTAAAATGTCGTTGTATGTTTAGTTTAGCAAAAAAATGTGACAAAAATACTTACATCTGGAGGAAGTACAGTAAAGTTGAAGAATATTCCAATACCCTTTTCATTATAAGAACGTTCCAGTAACTTAGATATAGCGTAATTGATATCAAAAGCTTCATTAAGACATATGATACATTTTTCAGAGCAGTGCTCAAGTTCACTTTTAATGTAATGTGTTTTTCCATCGCCTACACAAACAGTGAGTATATACAATAATTATTAAAAGTTAAAGTTTTTTACTATAATATTACCTGCAGATCCATAGACAACCTCCACGCAAAAAAAATTTTTAGCAGCTGAAACACACAGTTTCTTAGCGTCATCCAAATTCACCATTACTTTCTGTGATACAAAAAGTACATTTGAGTAAGTCTTATAAAAAGTCAACTTCAAAGAATCTAAATCCAGTGTATACATGGATGCTGGTTGCCTATGCTTGCAAGTCACCATACAAAGATATATCAGTGGTGAGCTTCAGCACAAATAGCGACCAAGCTAAGCCTATAGCTTTAAAGTGATAGCCAACTATGAGTTAGAGCCCTTGGCATAGTTTATATGTAGTAGTTAAAATTGAAATGTTCTAACTAGACAAACAATGCTGTTGGTTATGCCATGCCTTTTTAAGTTAACAGATGTTCAGGTGTTTACGTCAGCTACAAAAGTAGCTTGCTTTTCAAGGCCTACAACTCATACTGAATGGTCGACAAACTTCTTTTTTTTATCAGGACGCTTTACCAAATTATGTAATTAGTTGACGGGCGAAAAAAGGGGTCACACGTACCATATAAATATGCAAAAATAAATAAATAAATAATAAAGTGGTGTGCTTGTGCACAAATGGCGAGCGAGCCAGCAGTTTTAATTAAGAAAAAAGTAAACTTACATCTGATAGAGGTTGAATTTTACTACCCTGCATTGCTAATTTCAGCAGTTCTTAAAGTTACAAGTAATTAACCGTAACAATTCATATTAGCTAACTATTATATAGTCTAAATTACTCTCTCACCTCAAAAAGCTTTTGCAGTAAATACAAATTTAGCTTGTTCTTGCTAAGTGAATTACTAGTAGCTCTTGAAAACAGGCTCTGTTTTCTAGTGAACTATGAGTATACAACCGTAACGACTGCAATATGACAGAATCAGCTGTCACTGTTACTTGGCCATTCAAGATACTATTATTATTGAGCATAGCTGTATTACAGTGCTCAACTTTAGTAGAGCAACTGGCAATTGGTATAATATGATCTATTTCTGTATTGGTATCTGCAAATATCTGAATATTGGCAAACATGTGTATCAGAGCAACACTCAATAGGTATACTTGATAGTGCAATACAGCCTAATATAGTGCTAGAAATATTTCACATGCTATGAGCAGTCAATAAACAATTCAAAACACCATTTATTCAAAATTACCTTTTCATCTTCAATTATTATTCCAGGTATATCATGAATCATAGATGGTGATGTTTCAATGTAATATATTGTAGACATCACATTTACAACAGCAGAACTCTGATCTGAACTCTCTATGTCATTTCTATGCATGTCCATGTGAAGTTTTAAAAGTTTCTAAAAATATACACTATAATAAGTTGATTCACTTAGTATTACTAATTGGTCTTACCTCTTGAAGATTGAAAGGTAACTTGTTTACTCCCATTAATACATATCGACCAAAATGTAATTTTGATCTATTCAAAAATAATTTTAGTTCCTCTTCTGAATTGATATCCTGACACTTCAATATATGATAATTTTTAGGAATTCCAGAGTACAAGCCTAATACTAAACATAAAAGATCCTCGTCTGAAAATTTGGAGCAGCAGAACAGAGGTTGATTAATATTGTTGGATCGTTTCAATGTCTTCATGTCCCGTCTATATTTGACTGGAGTACTACATGTTTGAAGATTAAAATCCTTCATTAAACTATTTAAAAAGATGCCAACTGTAGTAAATGGACATTCTGGATTCTCATTCCCATGAAACTGCTCCAGAGCAACCTATATTAAGTTCATTTCGATTTTAGCATTATCACATAAGTATACATATTACATTATTGTACGAAATAATGCAGAAGACTTTTTTTTTCCAAAAAGGAAATACTAATTTAGCTTCTTTAAATCTTATTGGCATTGTGATTAAAGCTACTACTGTAAATGTATTCACTTTAATGATCTAATTATGCAGAAAAAAATTTAACTGGTATATGGTAGAGCATTTCGTGACAGAGAAGCAACTATGTCTGCTTTAAAAAAAAACATTAGTAATAAACATTCAGTAGAATCATCTAGCAAAGTTTTATGACTAGCTATATAACTAACTAATACTTAGAAAAGCATTTCCATAAAATATAGCATAATTATATTTTGCAAGACAACCTAAAATCTTTGCAACATAGATTTTTTTTTTAGTGGATAGAACAACTCAATTATTTATAACAAATAAAAGATTGCTTGACTGAGCTGAATTAAAGGAAATTTAGATGAACTCATTCGCACGTAGCTACAAAATGGAGATTGAGTGACTCTAGTGTGGTTAATAATGTTCTCCTCCCCCCCCACCCCCACCCCCCGAACATGAAGGCCATCAAATTATCACTCCTCCAGCTAATGGATCCGGTACAATTCTGTGCCAGGTAGGGGAAGTTGGGGTGACTCAACTTGTAAGTAGCTGACTTATTTATTGCATGCAGGTCCTGGTATAAATTTATTGTGACGAACACTAGATATGATACTGCAAAGAAATAAGAGCAAGCATGGCAGTAAAACCGACATGTATTTTCTGTACGTATCTGTCTACAGATCAACTTTGGTAGATGGTCCTTGTTGTGGAGAATAATTGGACGCTTTTGACAAGCATGCAAAGCCAAATTTTCCTGATGACTTCCAACACGAATGAGTCCATTCTTGTTCTGGTAAGTCTGAGATAACAGAGACAACTTCTTGTGGAAACCTAGTTTGAGGTGTAAACGGAGTCATAAACAATACAGTTTTGCTGAGCAGGAAAATTCTCATTTCTGTGAAGAGCAGGGAAGTGGATATGGTTGCATCTGTGTATCATCAAAATTCCAATATTTCATTAAATCATGGCCTTTGGCTATCTCATCATTAAACTTTTTCTCTGTGTAAACGCACAATACTTTCACACAACTGAATATTCCTACGCAAGACTTACCTTCGATGTTAGTCTAGTGGACAATGAATTTTCAAGTAAATACTGTTGCGTAGTGCTTATAACTGTGACAAATAGCGTATTAACTTACCACCACCACTAACAATAGAAATAGAGCTCCCATAAGTTTTTGAGTTTTAACTGCACCCACCTTACCAAAGTGGTAAACAATTCAATTTCTAGGGTGATACGGGCAATGATCGCTAAAAGGATTCTGTTTAGTGAAGTTTGGGACGGGGTCAAACACGGAGCGAACACAAAAATACGCAAGGGTCAAAGTACAAAATTACATACGTACGTCAAAACAAATAAACAAACATCCTTGATTTTCAATTGTGTTGTTACCCCTGAGAGTGTCAATTATCTCCAATTTCAATTGTGTTACCCCTTATACCAAAATCTCAACTGAGACTTGTTAGCGAGAGGGGCTCGCTTCACTCCTCCAATTAATCAACTTATTAGACCAAGCATTGAGGCTGACTCTACAAACTACTTAAAAAATAATTACAGCTCTTACATATGAATGCATTGATTTTCCCAGAGTGTAATATGTTTTAACTGTTTTGTTCATGCCCATAGCCAAATCAGTAACATTTACAGACTGGAGGTTCTTGGTCAGTAGCATGAAAAGTGACTATTCCCTTATTGTTAGTCAACACCTCTGGTAAAGGTAGAAAAATTAGCATCAATTTTTTTTTTTTAGAAACATATCTATAAATAAACAAATTGCTTTAATATTAATGTTTCACACAGACATATAACTATATGAGGGTTACATATTCATTTGGTCAGCTATATGACCAAACATTTAAATATGCATCACTTGGAGCCAAAATAGTTAACTCTAGCAATCATAAAGTAAAAAAAATTAAATCAGCAAGTGACTAGTTGGTTAGCTAGTTATGTAGTTATTCAATTGACAGAGGCAGACAGAAATTATCTACAAGGATTGAAGCCCGTTTCTTATGGTCTCCATCACCTAATATGTAGTTTCACATAATTTTCTGGATGATTTTGGTCATTTAGTTCCTTATTAAAAAATTTGGAATGCTAGTAAGCCTGGTATTATTTTTAATTACTACCCATTACCCAAGAATCACACATTTTGGTAATAATTATAAACCAATATTGAGGTTGGTATGCAAATTACAAATCCCGAGACACGAAGGCGAAGTGGCATGGGTTTTTATAACTATTTATAGCCCGTTGATAACAAAAATAGCTCTATTTGCAGCTCTCTCCGTCATTTTCCCATACAAACTATATCAACTTTCCCCTCTAATACATTTTTGTATGGGAATACCGGAGACTATATCAGATTTATACTACTCAACAACAAGCACGGTCGCTTAGGTAACGGGAAATGGCGAGCGTGCCTAAAACTACACTATGACTGATTTTAACTTCTATCATTCAAGCTACTAAAAAAAGTCAAGTCTTTAAATTACGTATATATATATATATACGGTAAATGGGATTTAATGCCATAGTAACTGCACCCGCAACTGTTTGAATTGAAAAAGAAGCAATAAAATCAAGTTACTTTATTTAAACTTTTTCTTTGTGATATTCTTAGTAGTAGCTGTAACGCACAATACTTTCACACAACTGAACATACCTACACAAGACTTACCTTCATGGTTAGTCTAGTGGACAATGAATTTTCAAGTAAATACTGTTGCGTAGGGCTTATAACTGTGACAAATAGCGTATTAACTTACCACCACCACTCACTCGAATAGAAATGGAGCTCAAGTAAGTTTTTGAGTTTTAATTGCACCCGCAAAAGAATTCAAAGCGGTAAACAATTCAAAATGGGTAATGATCGCTAAACCGGGGGATTCTGTTTAGTGAAGTTTGGGACGAGGTCGAACGCGGAGCAAACACAAACATACACGAGGGTCAAAGTACAAAATGACATACGTATGTCCACACATATATCTAAACTAGTGGTGTGCTTGAGCACAAATGGCGAGCGAGCCTGATAGTTAGGTAAAATTATAATTACAGTATTGTTAATGTTTTAGCTTAGTTCATGCAAACACTATATTAGCAGTTATGAACTTTTATTTCAGCAAACAAATACAAAATCACTATCTTACATGATTAATGGTAACTTTTGCAGTATCAAACATCTGCCATTCTGATAATCTCAATTACCAGTAACTCTGGAACAAGCTCTCGGCTACGATAAAAAATATAATAAACCAGTGCTAATATTTGTAATTTTAGCCAACAAATATGGAATTACTACTTCCCTCAATTTCCTGAGTATTGATAACTTCTGTAGTATCAAATTAAAATTACTTTGACTATCTGAATTACCTCGAATTCTTGACAACAAGCTCTCAGCTACAAAAACAAAGACCATCAATTTTAGCACACAAATACAAAATTACTTTCTTACCTCATTTTCTTGAGCAGTGGTAACTTTTGTAGTACCAAATTTGAGCCATTCTGACTTTTTGAATCAGTCAGGATGACAACAAGCTCTTAGCTACAAAAAAGAAAGGCCAGAGTAATTTTGCATATTTAGCTAACAAATATGGAACTACATACTTACCTCAGCTTCCCTGGAGTAGTAGTAGCTTCCTTAGCATTAATACTACGGCATTCTGACTACCAATGGCTCTTGACAACCAACAATCGGCACTCCGCATCCCTCCTAAAATGGCGAAGTTTTGAAATTAAGTCTGGAAAAGGGTCTTCAATGCCATAGTAACCGGTCTCAGCAACTTTTTGTTTCTTGAAAAGCAAGCATTTTCGCCGGAATTTTCTCACACTTTGGAGCTTAAGTATAAAGTAAGGCTTGTTTAATGCTGTAGTTTCAGAATCAACTGGGGTCAAGCCTAAAAAGCCGTGTATACTTTTTGGTTGAAACAAAGTTGCATAAGGCAGTGCAGTATGATTCTCCGCGCTCGTTTAATTGAAAAATACTGGAACTGTGAACGCTTTACCTAACTTACGTAATTAGAAGCGCGCGCATTTAAAAAGCATACGTACCATCCATACATACATATATACTAGTGGTGTGCTTGAGCACAAATGGCGAGCGAGCCTGATGTTAGGTAACTCCGACATTCTAGCTCCAGTCCCGCTCCTGTCCCGACATCACCGACCAGAGAGGGTCCGAGGCCAGGAAATGAAGGCTAAACCGTAACAGTACAGCTCGAGACTTAGTTTAGCTAGCTATGGCCCGAGTAGGGTCAAAGTACAGTTATTTTTAGTCATAACGCAAGAAAGCAACACGCCAATCACTTCACAAAGACTAAAAACAAGTTCACATAACAAATCATCAGTTCACGATCAATCACCATATACCACTGAATCTTTTCGACGTGCATGTGGACGTGGCAAAAGGGGCGCAGTTTAATTTTAAAAGGGGCGTGGTCGTGGCAACATTTTTCAGGCGCGCGCGCAAGCTCGCCGAGTTGTCCCTACATTTTGTATCTAAAAGTTGGCAACTATGCTGACTACCAACAGCTCTTGACAACCAACAACCGGCACTCCGTATACCCACATAAAACGGCGAAGTTTTGAAATTAAGTCTGGAAAAGGGTCTTCAATGCCATAGTAACCGGTCGAATCAACTTTTTGTTTCTTGAAAAGCAAGCATTTTAGAAGGAATTTTCACACACTTTGGAGCTTAAGTATAAAGTAAGGCTTGCTTAATGCTGTAGTTTCAGAATAAACTGGGGTCAAGCCTAAAAAGCCGTGTTTTTTGGAGAAAAGAGTTCCCCGCGCGCGCGTTTAAAGGGCATACGTACCATCCCACATACATATATACATATAACATATACCCGATTTTGCATTATCCACCCCTAATACTGTCTCGCTCGCTCCGCTCGCTCGCCAACAAACTAGTGGTATACTTGAGCACAAATGGCGAGCGAGCCTTAAGCTATACTATTGTTAAATGATTGATTTTAACAACTAGCACTCAAGCTACTAAAATAAAGTCGAGTTTTTAAATTACGTATATGCGGTAAAGGGGATTCAATGCCATAGTAACCGCTCCCTGCAACTGTTTGAATTGAAAAGAAGCAACAAAATCAAGTCACGTTATTTATAATTTTCTTTGTGATATTCTTAATAGTAGTAACGCACAATACTTTCACACAACTGAACATACCTACGCAAGACTTACCTTCGTGGTTCGTCTAGTGGACAATGAATTTTCAAGTAAATACTGCTGCATAGGGCTTATAACTGCGTATTAACTTACCACCACCACTAACTCGGATAGAAATGGAGCTCCCATAAGTTTTTGAGTTTTAATTAAAACAATTCAAAGCGGTAAACAATTCAATTTCTAAGGTGATAAGGGTAATGGTCGCTAAACCGGGGGATTCTGTTTAGTGAAGTTTGGGACGGGGTCGAACACAGAGCGAACACAAAAATACACGAGGGTCAAAGTACAAAATGACATACGTACGTGCACACATATATATAAACTAGTGGTGTGCTTGAGCACAAATGGCGAGCGAGCCTGATAGTTAGGTAACATAAAATTAAGTATTGTTACTATGTTTTAGCTTAGTTCATGCAAACACTATAATAGCAGTTATGACCTTTT
>WLWI01004024.1_pt1 | contig 12505 bp, 4 predicted proteins | sample 6701501 | NCBI WGS metagenome assembly WLWI01 (sample SAMN12718690, study PRJNA515312) | sponge metagenome | isolation source: marine sponge | host: Mycale hentscheli | place: New Zealand: South Island, Marlborough, Capsize Point | collected 2014-11-01
CGCATCCTTGAAGGCGCTAGTTACAGACGCATCCTTGAAGGCGCTAGTTACAGACGCATCCTTGAAGGCGCTAGTTACAGACGCATCCTTGAAGGCGCTAGTTACAGACGCATCCTTGAAGGCGCTAGTTACAGACGCATCCTTGAAGGCGCTATAATTACAGACGCATCCTTGAAGGCGCTAGTTACAGATGCATCCTTGAAGGCGCTAGTTACAGACGCATCCTTGAAAGCACTAGTTAAACCAAGCAAGCCGACACTGCTGTGTATATCTTCACGACTAGACTTGATTCACTACACCATAAGCTGTTTAATAGAATAGAAACCTGCCTTGTCATAAGAACTTCTCACACAGGTGGAAAGAACTCTTACCTCCAGCCTCCTGGGTATGGCGCTGGCCTCCAGCTGCTGCAGATGCTTGAAAGTACTCGTCTCCACTGATGCCTGCTCCACCTGCTCATGAGTGTCTACCAGTTGCTTGGACAGAGAGCTACCTCTAGACTGGTAGCCACCAGTCAGCAACTTCAGCTTCTTCTCGAGCTTGGCTGCTTTCTTGGCTTGCTTGGTCATCTGCTGCCTGTTAAACTGAAGTTTCTTCTCCAGCGTCTCTAGTCGGTCCTTAGTGGATGCCATCGAAGCTCTAATAAATTAGTAGAAATAATACTCGATATATTGCCAATATATAACCCAGCTCTTTCAATAGCTGTGTGTGTGTGTGTGTGTGTGTGCTGGGGGGGGGGGGGGGGGGGGGGGGGGGGGGGGGGTGTGTCTGCATGTGTGCATCAGATCCTTCATATTGTTGCTGGTATGTATCCATCCTTCATGTCCTTCTTTGAATTAGAATATTGTTTTATGCTGTACACATCCAAAGTATCCATCTTGCATGAATTGAAAAATCCTTTGCATAAAAAAAAAAAAGGAGACTCTTATACTATTAGCTATAGTGCCTGACCAATAGCATATACTCTGACAATAATTGCTAATGCATCTTTAACATCCAATCACTTATGAACTTATGTGTGCGTGTGTGTGTATAGGAAGTGGAGATATCGTCGAGGGCAACCTGAAACTCATCTTGGGTCTTATTTGGACCCTCATCCTCCATTACCAGATATCCATCGGCTTCGGGTTGGACGATCAGCCCAAGGGAGGCCCCACCCCCAAGCAAGCACTCATGGACTACATCAATGTAAGGGAATTGTTTCATGATACCATCTTGTCCCTTTCCTTGTCTTGATATTATCCAATGTTATGAGCCTTTCCTTTGTACTGATGTCAGTTGAGTGGATGACAGTGTATGCACGCCTTGTTAGGGGAAGAGATGAAGTGGCAAAGCTACTTTCTGTTTTGCTATCTTACGGGGGAGGGAGGGGGTGGTGGTGAGGGGTTTGCCTTCCCCTAACCGCTGGTTCAATTGATCTCCCCCTCGATCATATGCTGTGTCAAACCTTTGTGGACGACTCGAGTATCAAATGAATTTTTAATGATATCATTATTCCATACTTTAAATTTCTGTGAATGCAAACATAAGGTTAATAGCTAAGAATATGCGATGCTTTTTACTTGTATTTCTTTTTTAAATGTGCTTCTTGTTTTCCTTCCACACTTGCTCCAATAGTCTTCTGAGCATGGTACTCACACAAACAAACACACACACAGACACCTCTTAATCCACATTTTTACTTTTTGGTGTCTCATTTGATAAGTAATCAAAGCTTCTCCATGCCCGGCCTATCATTTTACGAGTGAGCAATATCTGTCGGTCCATTCAGCGTAACCCTTGACTACTCAGCTAGTTAACAATAAAGAGAGAGTGTTACCAAATAGCAATTTGAGCTTGTTGGAAGATAATTAGTTATTGGATAGACATCTGATACATTCTGCTGGCTGTACCTCCTCAGGTTTCTCTATAGCAACCAGTGGGGGTATAGCAACCAGCAACAAGTCTTGCTCTGTTTGGTCAACTAATGCTGCTTGCTACCTTGGTAAAGCTAGTGCATGTACCAACTATATCCAAACCTTCACAAAGATAAGATAAAGGAGCGTTGAAAGACCAGTCAGTTGAGAAGGCTTGTCGTCACCATTTTATATTTTTGGATAGTGGTCGCATATACAAGTAGGACGTAAGTCAGGGCCAAATCAAAATGAACAAATATAGGAGGTGCAAAAACAACTTATCTTAGACAACAGGAGAGGAATGAGAGGTTATGTATAGGTATAAGAGACCCTTGAAGTTAAAAACATGCAAAGCTTTGCTGATTTCATGTTGAATAGTCAATGATTTTAGGGGGAATGGGTTTTTGTTTTCGAGTGAATGCTCACGCACTCCGTGTTGTAACACTGCAGAAGCTCTTCACCCGAACTCATCACTAGCGCCTCCCCCTCCCATTTATGTGCAGCCCAGATTGATTGATAAGTGTGATCCAAACGAGTGATGAGTATGTGGTCTAAACAAGGATGATGCTGGATATACGTCAGTAGCTCTATCCTCACACAGATCAAATGAGCTATTCTTAACAGTATGTCAGCCCACGGATGAACGACTGAGTTACTCAGCATTCTTGTGGGGGTGAGCCAGTCGTGTGGCTTTGTGGTGGTAGACTTACAAACGTGTTGCTAGCGGTCATTAGGAACTTATGGTTTTCCTGCCACTTCACTCTGGCTCTCATCATTCACTATCTCCATCTAGTATGAATTTTCCTTTCTCGGTTTTTGACCAGCCTGGACGAATTTGGGGGAAGAATCAAAATGTCAAGTTAATTTTTAAACACATATTTATTTATTGACTGTGTTGACAGATTGGTATTTTTAAGCATGCCATATCTTCATTTCTTACCTTTTGTGATATTAATACGAGGAGTGTAAAGGTCAAGTCGTGGCACGTTTACCAAACTTTGTGCACTCCACTTGGCAAATGAGGTGAAAACAGGCATCAACATGGTTGTCATGGATATGGTGGGTAGTGTCAACAGGTGATAGGTCGCAAGTAATCGTGGTGGGAAAAACTGAATTTCAACACGTGCAAACACACGCTTGCATGAATGCTGTGAGCATATCATCTTCATCCTTTGAAGTGGGAGGATTTCCTTCAGTGGGGTAGCTAGCATGCAAACGATTCTAATGAGCCAGTATCCGCTATGTGGTACATACTGTGTGTGTGGGTGTGGTTAAATAATGATGACAACAGGTGGACATTTTTATTGGTGAACTAGGTTGAGTCTCCCTGCTCAATCAGGACTTGTGCGTATGGACTACTCCAGTACTTGATGTGATGCTGTATTATGGCCATCTTATCTGATACTAGTAGTCTACTCTAAGAGTATAATAGTTGGCGAGCGAGCGAGACACTATCACGGGTAACTCAATTGAAAATCGGGGATATTTGTTTATATATATATGTGGCGACGTACGTATGTCATTTTGTACTTTGACCCTTACGTATTTTTGTGTTAGCTCGGTGTTCGACCCCGTTCCAAACTTCACTAAACAGAATTCTCCCGTTTCATGATCATTACCTGTTTCATTCCAGAAATTGAATTGTTTACCGCTTTGAGTTCTTTTGCGGTGCAATTAAAACTAAAAAACTAGCCAGAGTTCCATTTCTATTCGAGTTAGTGGCGGCGGTAGCCTAATGCGCTATTTGTAAGCCCTACGCAACAGTATTTAGTTGAAAGTTCACTAGACTAGCCATGAAGGTAAGTCTTGTGTAGGTATGGCCACTTAGTGTGAAAGTATTGTGCGTTTTCAGCTATTACTTATAAGAATATCACAAAGAAAACATTTAAATAACGTGACTTGTATTTTTGTTGCTTTTTTTTTTTTTTCAATTCAAACAGTTGCGGCGAGTGGTTACTATGGCATTGAATCCCCTCTATGGTATATGCGTAATTTAAAAACTCGCCGTTTTTTCGAGCTTCTAAGTGCCGTTTGTTGGTTGTCAAGAGCCAATGGTAGTCAGAATGCTACCACTACTGGAGGAAAGCTGAGATAATACATAATTCCATATTAACTAAAGTTACAAGTAGTCAGAATGACTTAAACTTGATACTACAGTGTTATCACTACTCAGGAAATAAAGATAAGAGAGTAGTTCTGTATTTATTTGCTATAATTAATGGTCAACAGCAATACATGTATATGTATATATATATTTTTTATTTATACTTATTTATTATTTGTTTTTTCTGGCTAGACTAAAGATCAAGCAATTATAACAATAATAGATAGCTAATTAAACAAATAAATAATAACTTCAATAATAATAACAACAATAACAATAACAAAATAGTCAAACAAAACAAGTAGCTAAATAAATAATAAATAAATAAATCAATAATAAGGATCAGGTGGTGATTGTTCCCACTGAGAGAGCTGGAAAAGATAGTCCCTAGCCCCTTGCTGTATAATATATATATAATAGAATCCATTTTTGTCACCATGAAATAAAGCATCTTCAGGTAAAATAAATCATATAACACTATTGTAGTTTATGTAGCCTAACAAGGCAGGCTCGCTCGCCATTTGTGTTCAAGCACACCACTAGTATATATATTATTGAAATGGGAGCCGGTTTCTTTGCCTCCTCCTTTAGTTGTGCTTCAGGTGATTTAAACACACACACACACACATACACATTTCAATGCCCAAATTCCAAGCACATGTTGGACGGACATTGTGAGCCTCATGTTGCTATAGTGAGATGTTAAATTAGAATTTCAGGAGTAAAGTGTTATATTACCAGTTACAATATAAAGCCAATTTGAAATAAAACACTATATTTGGGGAAGGGGAGACTATAAGACATCCAGCAGCACCCACGAACAATTGCTGGACAATGGGAAAGAAGGGAGTGTGAAGTTGTTGTTTAGTAATGCCACAGCAAGAGTTCAAGAATTTTTTTTTCACTAACGAGTGTATCCTGATTATAGACAACCTTTACCACAGTGTGTGTGTGTGTGTGTGTGTGTGTGTGTCAATTTGTTCGCCCTCAGGAGCAACTGACGGACAGACAAGTCAAGAACTTCACTTCAGATTGGAATGATGGGACTACTGTGGCTGCACTGGTGGATGCCATGGCTCCTGGACTCTGCCCAGAGTACGCCATCATGAACAAGGAGAACGCTCTGGAGAACGCCACACACGCCATGAAGATGGCCGAAGACTGGCTGGGTGTCCCCCAGGTATGGATCATGTCTTGTGGGGTGTGGTTTTAAATCAGGGTTGAAGGCAAAATTGCGTAGAAAAGAAAACAACAACAAATTCTTTAAATGATCTTGTTACAGGTATTGTTTAACCCCCCTCAGCACGCATGTGTGAGAGGGTTATGCTAGTTGTCTTGTCCGTGTATCTGTCTGTCATCAAGTTCTGATTTTGGAGATAGCTGACGATTAACCACTGATTTAGGTATGAACTTACTCAGAAAGTCTACCTTTCAGTGATGGCTGGAATACAGAATGTGAAAGTGATTTACAAACAAATAATGGAGTGTACTTAGAGATTAAAAACAACAAATACAAATTTTCAAAATGTTTGGCAGAATAGGAACTTTTATAAATAAAAATTGAAACTGGATAGAGGGCAGAGGAGGAGAAAGTGGGTGGAGCAAAACAGTAAATGAAAATGAGTAATGCCGTATTGCCTGCATTGGGACATACAGTATTGTAGACAGTTAAAAATGAACAGGAAGAAGCAATTAATATGCAGTGTTTTGCCTTGCATACAACCATACTAATTTTTTACTTCTTTCCCAAGTCTTGCTACGTATTCTGCTGTGACTAGTGAGTGAGAGAATAGCACTGGTGGCAATGTCATACACTAGATATAATGTCCTCCCACTTCCCCTATTATATACACAAAGGTGTATAAGAGGAGATAGAAGTTAGACTAGTAATATTTAATACTAGTGTTATCAAATAATTCCGCACAATTAACACAAAGTAGACTCTTATATCAAACTGTTTCCCATAGAAACAGTAATGGCAAATATTTGGTTGAGTTGACAACCTTGCACCGGATGCTAGTCTATTGGGTATAAAAATTCCTTTTTTTTTTTTTTTTTTGAATTCCTGTAGTCAACTAGCCCACATCATTGTTTACATAAGCCAATAAAGAGGGTGATAACGAAGTGACCCAAGAACTAAGAGTTAACCATATTAGGTTAACGTGTGTGTGTGTGTGTCTACACATGCCACTCCCACACTGTGGTCCGGGGAGAGATATCGTACGACAGAGTGTCTGGCATTCCTCATAATACCTGGCGGTTAATGAACTGTTGCTTACAAGATGATCACTGTACGTTACGTTGAGGATTTGGTGATTTTATAATGACAGTTTTGATATTTGAGAAACTCTGGGCTTTATACAGATATGACATCAAACAGCAGTAGAGCAAACTAAAACAAGATAAAAATTATTTAAATTTGGTGATAGATGTACAAAAATTGATAGGTCTACACACAGTAGCGTGCACAACTGACCACACCTAATAAGATTATAACTAAAGTTTATATCTTATGTTTTAAGCATCTGGATTAGTTTATGAAGAAGTAGTTTTAAAAAAACTATAAAAAAGCAATTAATTTTTTTTTTGTTAATAACGAAATGACTGGATCATTGAATAATTAATTTGTTGTTGCACAAATTCTGTAAGAAAAAATTTATTTGCTAATTATGCAGGCAATAAAGCAGTTAACTCTGTTACTGTATATATTTATGACCATCTTATAGTCACTAATACCAACCATTATTGTTTCTCCCTTTCATGTGCAGGTGCTAGCCCCTGAGGACATGGTGAACCCACACATTGACGACCTCAGCATGATGACATACCTGTCCCAGTTCCCTGATGCCAAACTCAAGCCTGGGGCACCGCTCAACAAGAAGAAACTAAAGAAAGGCGACCCTGCAAAGGTCAAAGTGTTTGGACCCGGAGTGAAGCCCACCGGACTGGACACGAACATGCCGACCGCAGAGTTCACGGTGGACCCCCGCGGTGCCGGAGATGGTAAGGTGTCGGCAACGGTGACTAGTCCGGATGGTCCAATTGAGGTGAGAATGGAACCACAGAGGAACGGCACCACTGTCTGCTCCTACGTCCCAAATGCCGAGGGAGATTACAACGTGGAAGTGAAATTCAATGGCTCCCATGTGGGAGAGAGCCCGTACAAAGTCAGCGTGGCTCAGGGGGTAGACCCTTCTCTGTGGACAGCCTATGGCCCGGGTGTGGAGGGGGCAGACATTAGGGCGGAGTCTCCGACAGAATTCTGGGTTGAGACCACCGGTCCGGCTAGCGGAAGTGGAGGACCAGACATTGTGGTGAGGGGGCCCAAACTACCGCTACTCAACCGCGACGTTGTGGTCGAGAAAGAAAGAGACAACAAATACCACGTGCAGTATACACCCACTGTCGCAGGCCCCCATAGTGTGGAGGTGATGCTGTCCGGTCTGCACATCAAGGACAGCCCTTTCCGCGTGCAGGTCAAGTCGGATCGACCAGACGCCAGCAAGTGTAGTGCCGAGGGCCCCGGTCTAGAGGAGAATGGGGTGGAAATAAATTCTGAGACGTGGTTCGACGTCCACACCAAGGGAGCTGGTAAAGGGGAGCTTTCGGTCAACATCAAGGGACCATACGGGACGGTAGAGGCCAAGCAGGAGACAGTGGAGAAAGGTCTAGACCATTTCACATACAAGACCTCAGAGAGCGGGGAACATGTGATTACAATTAAGTACGGGGGCGAGCAGATTCCCGGGAGCCGATTTAAAGTCATGGTGGAGCCGCCCACTGACGCTTCCAAGTGCATAGCATCAGGGCCCGGCTTGAAGCCTCAGGGAGTGCGTGTGAACAACCCCGCCAAGTTCACAGTACGGACCAAGGGGGCCGGCCACGGGGACGTGGACGTTAAGGTGATCGGGCCTCAGGGCGAAGTCCCGTGCCAGGTGGAGACTGCACCGTACACATACAACTGCACGTACCAGGCCACGGAGCCCGGGGACTACACTGTGGACATCAAGTTCGCCGGGGAAGATATTCCCAATGCTCCTTTCCCTGTGGCCATCACTGACGCCAGCAAAGTCACCATTGCAGGTCCGGGGATGAACGGAGAATGCCTGCCCGTGGATGTGCCCCTCGTTTACACCGTCGATGCTAGAGGGGCGGGGCCCGGAGATGTCAAGGCTATCGTGCAGGATAGGCGTTCTGTGGGATTTGCAGACGAGGCTGATGGTGCAAATGCACCCGTTGTGAAGGCTAATGGAGACGGAACTTTCGAGGTTCAGTACACTCCAAAGAACCCCGGTCTCCAGAAGATGAACTTGACATTCGGGGAAGCACCCATCCCGAACACACCCCTCAAGCTGAATCTGTTTGACGCCAGTAAGGTGAAAGCTTACGGTCCAGGTCTGGAAGATGGCAACAAATCCGGACAAGAGACTGATTTCACTGTGGACATGCGATTGGCTGGCGAGGGCCAGTTGGGCGTCACCATCGATGGTCCGGTTGAAACTCCTGTCACCATGAAGGACCAAGCCAACGGTATCATCAAGTGCCTGTACACGCCCACTGTTCCTGGAGACTACACGGTGAACATCAAGTACCAGGATGTTGACACTTCCGTCAGTCCGTGCTCCGTCAACGTGCGGCCATGCATTGACTCCTCTCTCGTTAAGGCATACGGTCCTGGCCTGGGACAAGAGGAGCCCCTTACCACAGACATGTGGGCAACTTTTTTTGTGGACTACAAGCAAGCCGGAGACGGGGAGCCTCAGGTTACAATCAATGGCCCTGGGGGCGGAGAGAAGTTAAACCAGGAGAAAGTCGAAGAAGGCTTGAATAAATACAGCTACTACATCGACCCAGACGAGGCAGGGGATTACAAGATTGAAATCTCCTTCGCCGATGAGGAAATACCGGACAGCCCGTACAACGTGCATGTCAACTGGAAGACTGATCCCACAAGGGTGAAGGTTTTCGGCCCCGGGGTAGAAGGGGGTTTTGTAAAGGACTGGACAGAGTTTACCATCGACATGAGCCAGGCTGGAGAAGGAGGACTAAACCTTCAGATGGAGGGACCCTGCGAGGCTCAGATTAAAGTGGAGGATCATGATGACGGCACTGCTACGGTAAAGTATTTCCCAGAGGAGCCTGGTGAGTACAAGATCCACATCGCCTTTGCTGATGAGGCAGTTCCCGGTGCCCCGTTCGTTCCGGTCTTTGTCCCAGAAACCGACGCTTCAAAGGTCAAGGCGCACGGGCCCGGCCTCAGGCATGATGGTGTGAGGGTGGGAGATACTGGAGACTTCAAGATTGACACGCGCGAAGCCGGTAAAGGACCGGTGGACGTAGTGGTGGACGGTCCGTACTGGCATGGGACCATCCCAACCCCAATATCTCCTCTTTCGCCACAGCCCACTGAACTTGTAGACGCCGCCTCATCCGATAAAGATCAAGTGAAGAGCCGAGCAAGAGGGTCGAGCAATGCCAAGCCAAAGATCACCAGCAACAACGATGACACCTACGATGTCGTTTACAACCCACGCAAGGTTGGCACCTACAAAGTCAACATCTTCTTTGCAGATCAGGCCATTCCCAACTGCCCGTACGAGGTTAACGTTTGCGATCCATCTAAGGTGAAGCTCTCAGGACCAGGATTGGACGAGAAAGGTGAAAAGCTCGAGGAACCACCAGTTATTTCCGTGTCCGACCACGAGCCCGTTTGCTGGAGTGCTGATTGTACCGAAGCCGGGCCAGGCAACCTGGAGGCATTCTTGTACGGTTCTGATGGCAAACCCAGAGACATCAAGATCACAGAGGACGATGAAGATGTCTACAAGCTGAGCTTTGCACCCGAGAAAGCCGAAAGGTACCGCCTCATTATGAAGTACGCCGGCAACGAACTGCGGCAGTGTCCGATTGACGTGTCATTGTTTGACTCTAGTGCGGTAAAGGTGACCGGACCTGGGCTCGAGGGAGGAATGATCGGAGACGAGATGGTGATAGATCTAGATTCCACTGCAGCCGGTGACGGAGGCCTGTCGCTGTCTCTCCTCGGTCCATCCAAGGCCCAGTTGGGGTGCGATGACCACCAGGATGGCACTGCCACTCTGAAATTCACCCCCGATGCCCCAGGAGAGTACAAACTTACCGTCAAGTTTGGCGACGAGAACGTTCCAGGGTCAGTATTTTCCATCCCAGTCATTGATCCCACCCAGTGCAAGATCAGCGGCTCAGGAATCACCGGAGACGGAGCTCGGGTTGGGGCTCCAGCTGAAGTCATCGTGGATACCACGTTCTCTGGCCCCGCTCCTTTGGATGTCAAGGTGACCACTCCATCCGGAGAGGAAGTCACAGTAGCACTTGCACCCACGGAAGACAAGCCTACTGTCTTCAAAGGAAGTTACGAACCCACAGAGCCAGGTAATTACACCGTTGAAGCCAAGTTTGCTGACGAGCCGATCAACGGGTCGCCATTTTCTGTTCCTATTTCCAACACTGCTGCCGTGCGCATAGAAGGACCCGGAGTTGAAACCGCCTTTACCGGAGAGCCTAATACAATTGACATATTTACCGATGGAGCAGGTCCAGGGGAAGTTGAAGTCGACATTAAGTATGCAGATGGTAAAGGAGCACCTGAAAGGGCGGTTCTCAAAAAAGTTGACGATGACCATTACCAAATGGATTACATTCCAGATAGGGCTGGGGACTTGGAACTGGATGTCAACTTTGGAGGCCAGCCAGTGGAAAGTAAGATAGTGCCCGCCATCGACCTCTCCAAGGTCTGCGTGGAAGGACCGGGGGTGGAGCCTGGAGTAATTGTAGGAGACGAAACAGAATTCACTGTGGATGCAACTGAGGCAGGCACCCAAGCTTCGGCACCCCCTGAGGCAACTGACGGAGAAAATAAAACGGAAATAGATGCACTGGGACTGCAAATCGTCGATGGCAATGGAGATCCTTTACCAGCTGAAGTAGAAGAAGTCGAGCCACGCAAATGGAAGGTGAAGTACAGTCCAAAAGAACCTGGGAAGCACGATGTCAACGTCAAATACTGTGACCGAGACATTCCTGCCACGCCCATCTCCGTGCAAGTGGTGAGTCCAGGTGCCGTGAAGGCTTATGGAGACGGTTTGGAGAACGCCACCGTCAATGAAGAGGCAGAGTTTACAGTGGATGCTTCAAAGGCTGGAGAGGGCAACTTGGGTGTGAACATCTCTGGGCCTGCTAACTGCACCATCACCGTGGATGACAAGGGAGACGGAACATTTGATGTAAGTTGGCACGTGATTAGGGGAGTGGAATAGGAAGGGGGAGGGTGTGCAGGCGGGCTAGGACATACTCATAGGCCAAGGCATGCTTGTGAGTCAGGACACATACACACAGGCAAAATGTAGGTAAAAGTATTCACATTACTATCTTTTCTCTCCTTTCATGTATCTAACCACACACACAAATTCTCTTGCAACCGCTAGCGGTTAAGCTCACCTGGCAGAACCAGAATGCCTGTGCACTAAGCAGGCACTGTAAGCCGTGCAAGCACACACACACACGTACAAACATTTCTAAGTTCTAGCCTTTGTAAAATTACTCATTTTCCACCTTACACAGATTAAGTACGTGGCTACCAAGCCTGGCATCTACACGGCAGACCTCAAGTTCGCAGACAGAGATATTCCAGGCAATCCATTTGAAATCAAGTGCCAGCGACCTCCACCGGACGCCTCAAAGTGCCTAATCCAAGGACTGGAGACACCAGGCAGCTTCACCGTGGATTGCAGCAATGCCGGTGGGAGTGGCCTGCTGGAAATCGGGGTGAGCGGCGCTTACGTTCCCGTGGAGTTTGTGTCAGTCAAGCACAATGGAGATTTCACTTTCAGCGTCTCTTACGACATATCTGAACCGGGTGAAACGGTGATCAGCTGCAAGTGGCATGGCCAGCATCTGACTGGCAGCCCATTCACAGTCACTACCGATTAGATTTTAACAACTTCAAATTTTTTTTTCTCTCAGAGACAAAAATGAACTCCATCTATTTTTATATCCCCTCAATTGATTTGTTCTAGATAGCCATTATTTTAATTGTAGCATACAATACTTGCCATACTCCTCTCTGTACCCCTTCCATCCATTTCCGTTGACAACGAACTATGCTATATAGTTTATGATTACCACTAAAATAATGAAATCTTTTATTTCTTATTTCTAGCCCTCCACTATAGGCAATGAAACATTTGTTGCACTAGGTTTTACAAATTCACTAGGTGTTGAAGTCGACTAAATAATATATTTGGCTACACGTTGAACGATTTCTGACATGAGAACCTGAAAGAATAGTGTAACTTTAAAATGCGTTTGGTTCTCCCCATAAGGTATGTCAACAGAAAGAGTTTAAAGGGCTTGGCTACACAATATGTTGGAAGGAAGGTCAGCGGATATTTCAGTTGTCCGTTCACTTTTTTTTCTATCTATGCTTTAGACCGAGACAGAGAGAGGGGACAATTACTGACTGCAGGTT
>WLWI01004026.1_pt1 | contig 12502 bp, 6 predicted proteins | sample 6701501 | NCBI WGS metagenome assembly WLWI01 (sample SAMN12718690, study PRJNA515312) | sponge metagenome | isolation source: marine sponge | host: Mycale hentscheli | place: New Zealand: South Island, Marlborough, Capsize Point | collected 2014-11-01
AGATGTAACTGTTAATAAATTATAATATTGGGTGAAAGCCATTATTAATGACAGCAACAAAAAAAAAAGGCTTAGATCAGTGATTGTAGTCGCTGTTACTCAAAACTCTTTGAACAATAGCTATAGTAGTGCAAAGTGACTTAGCTATATAGCTATACATGCACAAGTTGAGTTGTATAAACAGTTGTGGTTACAGATGCAGACTAATGATGCAAAAACTTGTGAGCCCCACCCCCTGATTTTAAAGAGCATGCTTCCAAAATCAGGGAGGAGACCCTTCTGGCTTAAGTTGGGGATTTGGTTAAGGTTGCTAATTCTGCTATAATTTCATAAGTATGTGTAATAGAAAGCAAAAAAATTGAAGTATTATAAATTAATGTCATATATTAACATACAGATAAAACCATTTGTGGGTTTGTGGTTATTTTTGTGGTTGTATGTGATAGAACTGGGAGCTTCAAGACAGTGAATTTGCAAATTGATATGGCTACACCCTGAATGCTGAATGCTAGTCTGGAACTCAGCAATGTCATATAAATTTATTAACAATGCAATGGATTAGTTAATGAATCAAACAGGAATGGTAACATAATAATATAAGTACTTAATGATTTGTATTAGACAGGGATTATTGCCTATGAGCAGGGTCTGTATACCTCCCTTGAATGATAAACCAGTTATTACTTTAAAAATGCTTTATAACTGCATTCATTAAACTCCAGTGAATACCAGAACATATTACAATATAAATACTAATTGCACATGAATACTCACGATGGTCAAACTTTCATGTCATGTACATGGTGACACAAGGGGTACCCGACCTTGTATTGCCTGTAACAGAGAAAAAGACATGTGTCTTTTAGCTACTTGATATCAGTATTCACCCAAAAAATGACAAACACAATACTTAAATTCCAACGGATGTTAATATTAACAGAATACATTAGTAGTATAGTAAAAATAACAATGACGATAATAATAATAATATATTATGTTCACAATGGATGTCTCTCTGTACAGTCGAATCTCCGATAGCGGACATCCCGAGAAGCGGATGTACTCTCTGGAATGGACAAAGCGCTAGTCACGGATTGAATATTCTTTTCTTACTGTACATTTACAAACTCCCAGGAGCGACCATCTCTCAAATCCGGACAGCGGACAGTACTCTGGGTACCGAAACCGTTCAGCGACGTAAGTTCTGTCTCTATTAACGTACACTAACCGCGCCCACTGCAGAATGCAGGTAGTTAGTATCAGCCACACTTTCAAGACCCTTTACCGAATACCTAAATTGTCAAACCGAACGGTGGTAAGTATGGCTTCCCACAAAAAGCGAGTGTATCTTTCCCTGGAGAAGAAGGTGGAATTGATAAAATATTCTCGAAGTAATCCTGGCACTTCTCTAAAATCTCTTGAAATGGTATTTGGATGCGGTAAGACACAGATAAGTAAAATTTTGAAGAATAAAGAGTCTATTTTAGCTGAATATCAATCTAATGCTTCTGGAGACAGGATATACTCCAACAGTAAGGCTCGTAAATCTAAATATTCTGATGTCAATGATGCTCTCTATGAATGGTTTAAGTTAGCAACATCCAAGAATATTCCTGTTGGGGGACCACAGCTAATTCAAAAAGGAAAGATGATTGCGGAAGCATTAGGGAAGTCCGATTTTAAAGGATCAGTGGGATGGCTGGAAAAATGGAAGAAAAGGTTTTCCATTAAGTATTTTAAGATTTGTGGTGAATCAGGTGATGTCCAGGGGGTAACTATAGATTCCTGGAAAGAGCGTCTGCCAGAATTGGTCCGGGGCTATTCAAAGAATGATATTTGGAACATGGACGAGACAGGTTTGTTTTTTCGTGCTCTACCTGATCATGGCTTTGCCCAAAAAAGTCGTAGTTGCAAGGGAGGAAAGAAATCCAAGCAGAGGGTTACAATTGCTTTTTTTGTGTCTGCTTCAGGACATAAAGAAAAACCTGTTTTCATCTGGAAATCAGAAAATCCGCGGTGCTTGCGTGGCTTTGATAAATCTTCTTTACCTGTCACATACTACACCCAAATAAAGGCCTGGATGTCTGGAGAGATTCTTACTGATATCCTAACTAAACTTAATCGAAGATTGATCACGTCTAATCGAAATATTCTATTATTGATGGATAATGCTGGTTGCCATCCTCAAGAGTTAGTGTCAAAATTTTCAAATATTAAAATAATCTTTTTCCCACCAAACACAACCTCATGTTTGCAACCTCTGGACCTTGGAATTATTCAGACCTTTAAGGCTTATTATCGTAAACACTTTTTAACTTTTGTTTTATCAAAGATCGACTCTTGTGACCGTGCTACTGATGTGATTAAGTCTGTGAATGTTTTGGTTGCTCTTAGGTGGGTCGCCCTAGCATGGCAAGAAGTGAGCCCAGAAACTATTAGCAAGTGTTTCAAAAAGGCTGGTGTTCTCAACTATGAGCTTGATGTGGTCACTTTAGGTGCTACAGATGGTAGTGTTGACCCCTTTTCTGATATTGATGAGTTGCAGTGTCTGATCGAGCAAACCGGCTCAGAGAGTTGCACTGCACGAGAATTCATTACTGGGGATGATAATCTCCCTATTTGTGCTGACATGGACAATGAGAATTGGGAGGAAACTTTTCTTAAAGAACTAACCGAAAATGAAGTTGAGAGTGCAATGGAGGTAGATGATGAAGAAGATGAATGTGATGAAACAGCTATAGTGGTTCCAAAATTGAAAACATACAAGGAAATAATAAATGTTTTGGAAGACGTTTCCCAATTTTTGGAGTTTAAAGGCCATACTGGTGAAGCATTGTCTGTTGGTTCTTTTATTGATCGCATTGCTGTGATAGCGTACAGTACAGCAAAACAAACTACACTTGATCAATACTTTCATAAAAATATTGTATAGCTAAGAGCATGCAGTTGTATCATCCGCAAAAATGTTTTCATTAAACTTTATTTGAATTATAACTTTGCTAATATGTTTCTATTACTCTGTCAATGGTAAAAAGTGGATTATAAAATCAAACTCCCAACAGAGAACAATCTCTGAACAAAGGACAATTGCTGCTGCACGAAAGTGTCCTCTCGTGGGAGACTCGACTGTAGTTATATCTCACTACCCTTTCATCTGTTACTATTACTGCTCCTTTCTACTTCAGTTTTTTGTTTCACTATTGTAAGTAATCCAATTGCCTTATACTTTCAATGGGTGAATTAATTTGAAAGAAATTAGCTATATGCTTGATGATCCCAAGTGAAATTAAGCTATAAGCATGAAATACTTGTAAAGGTTAAAAATTTATGTGAATTGGTGAATTATCAGTCCTTATTGGGCCAATTAATTAGCATTTCTGCAAAAAAATATATAAGTAATGTCTCACAAGAGTTGTGTGCAGTGCACACAAATAAGGGAATGAGCAGTGCACTAGAAATGAATTTTGAAGTTTCAACAGTCTAATTGAAACCAATGATTTGTTATTTCACTTAAATGTCAATTATCAACTCAATATAGCTATAGTTCTTTATTTTAACCTTGACCCTTAACTGGCTTTGCTGACTTAAATGGGAACCACTGCTAGTTTATTTGAAATAAAGGGTAATTAACTTGAATCACATGTTCACCCAGCTGTGGTGTTCAACATCAGGAAGGTGGTGTCGTTGCTGACAGCCAAGTCTTCAAACAGTTGAAGAGAGTTGAGGTCAGAGTTCGTTATAGTGTTTGCGCGTAAGTCAAGTTACAAACAATCCTGCCTGATGGAGTTGTCATCAGCCGGAGCTGTTCGGTAAAGGATATCTCATTGTTTACCAACTTACGCCCTAGACTATAAGGAGATTTTGGTTTCAGAAAACTTACTCGTTTTGCTTTGCATTATACATAATGATGGAAATCCTCTGTTTATACAGTTGCTTCAAAGTGGTGTAGATACAACTGACTTCCACAATTGAAACTGGCCACGGTAATATACAGCTTATTTTTATTCATTTTGCAAATTGAACGAAGTTTGCGGGTCAATGTGTATGCAATAAATTTGGGGGGCAAGTGCGTTCCTGCCCCCCCACTTCCTTCTCCCTTAGCTAAGGTATATACTAGAATTAATTCGTACGAAGCACATATCACTAAAACTACGTAGCGCATGATCAACGCAGGAGGAAACGTCTCAGTAGAAGTTGTACTAAAAGATTTATTCAAGCATTTATTCGTCTAGTAGCGTTGAGTCTAGTCTGGTGCTTACGATGGTGAAACCTATAAAGATTTTTCTTGATGATCCGTATTATTACCCGGGCTCAACTGTGAAAGGCAGCGTATTGGTCAGCGCAGACAAACCAAAACAATACGTAGATATAACTATATCTATTTTAGGATTTTCTCGAGTGAGATGGACAGAATCTAGTGTGTACAAGCAGTATACTACCTTCCAAAATACCGTGAGATATATAGAACAAGATTGCGTCCTGTGGTCTACAGAGAAATCTTCAACTGGATATCTTCAAGCTGGAATACACAGTTTCTCTTTCAGCTTTCAACTTCCATTTGAAGCGCCACCTTCTTTCAGAAGTGTTGCTGGTAAAGTAATTTACCAAATGCAGACAACAATTACCCAAAGTTCAATATTTAAGTTTAACCTCTGTTCTAAAGTCACTCTTGATGTAAGATCATATATTCCCAGGCTCTGTATGCAGCCCAATAATGAAGAACTCGACAGCAGTCTCACGTTTTGTGGCTGCTTCAATTTCGGACAAATTAAAATTAACTGCAGTCTTCCACGCTCTGGGTACGTTGCAGAAGAAGCTATACCTCTCACCTTGAAAGTTGACAATCAATCCAACAAAAACATTTATATACATGCTTCAATATCAAGAGTAATTGTTTTCAACTCTGGAATTGGCCGAATTGAAACATCTTCTAAAATTAATCTGTCAGTATCTCGCTCACGAAGTATACCCCCAGGCACTTTAGCTCTTGTTGAAATTTTTCTCTATATTCCTCCCAAATGGCCTGTCAGCATAACCCGTTGCCCCATCTTCTCTATAGGATACTCTTTAGTAATCCAGGCTAGAAGTGTACTGGGCTGCAGCAAGAAAATGAAGATACCAATTGTCATTGCTCACAACGTCTCTACCGAGAGTGGATCACCACGATTGTTGATCAATTAGGATATCTTTTGTTGACATTATCAGAAAAAAAGTTCTTATAACTACTTATTTAACTTGTTACAGCAGGTGCTGCAATAACAAACTCCACCTCATGTTGTTGTCTGTTTGCTTGCTGTTGTTTGATAGACAGTAGCTAATTATTTTGTTTATATTCTTATAATTAGAATATTAAGAGGTGCTTCTTGAGCTTATTGCCAATTATGTCACATGTGCATATAAATAAGTATCAAAAAAATGAAAAGTGAGAAAGTGAGTTAAAATTTGCAACTCACAGTGTTAGTGATGTACTCAGAATCTAAGCCAATTCTGTCACTAACAATTATGTCGTTGTTTTAATGAATGATGCTACTATTTTTGTGAGGTATATAGAGACATGTTAAGAAGGTACCACCAGCTAGAGCTGAGCAACACTAACATGTATGACCTGTGAATTGAAGGTTAATCAAAGTTTTGACTTCATTGTTCACACAGGTGTGTACAGTGATGGAAACTCTCTACCACCCATTGTGCTTTCAGATGAAAGGGAGAATGAAGGAGAGACACAAGCCTTATGCTTGTCTGCCTATTTGTCTTTATTGGTCCATCCTTCAGTCCATCCATCTGCCCGTCTCTCAGTTTGTGTGTCAGTCTCTGTACACATGTGTAGTCTGAGGCTGCACAATGCGCACAATTTTGAACACACACTTCCTTATAGTGTGAAGGCTGGCCTACACCCTCCAGGTAAGTTTGAAAGCTTCCCCTCCCACTCTGATAGAACCCAGCCTTCATTTCAAGTTTTTGTGAGAGGTAGTGGCCATTGCTGCATTTATTAAGCTGTTAGTGGACGCATACACTTGTTGAGTTTACATAGTCAGATGCTGTTATGATTAGGGTTATAATAGTTATGATAGCTGCAGTATTGATGCATTGAAATAGTTTTGAAAAACAAATGCTAGGAATTGTTTAATTGCCATATTATGGGCAACTAAAGTAGCTGACAAAAAAATCACTATGTTCTACCATAGATTAATGATAATTTACCACACTGACAAACACTCAGAGACTGCTAAAATTACATAATGATAGAAACTAGCAATCATTCTTACTGCATAGAGTTTGTCACAGGATTAGAAGGTGAAATCATTCGTATGAATGTATTTTGATCAGCCCAGCATGCCTGTTCCACATAGCCTAAAACTGGGGTGTGAGCTAGTGAAGTCATTCATTGTATGACAAGCAGTTATCTATGCTCAGTCTGTGAAAGTCCCAAACACTAATAATACAACAAAGCTTTTATTACTTCTTGTTCACTCACTCTAGATAACATTGTACGTGTGTGAGATTAGGCATTGAACTAAAAAAATATCAAAACTTATTCAATACATTTACCTTCACTTGGTTCTGTACAAAGTCCTACTTCACTCAATAACAACCAATCCACTTTACTAGAAGTTCCAAAGGTAAACACTATGCCATAATTGTTGACTGATACAAAAGTATTGGTAAAACTCAAGACTATCATCCTTCGCCTTGCATCGGCTTGGTTGAGTTCCTGGTTGCCAGTCACATGATAATCCTGTGATGTACTAGCAGCAGACAGTGCCACATCAGGCAGACCAATGCCCATAGAGGGAATGTGATAAAAATATAATTTAATGTGACGTACTTGAGCAACTGATGAATATCTAAATACGACCCTCACATCTCCTTGAGATCTTCTCCAGGCGTGAATAGCAGACACATTGGGTGGACTTGGTATTCCTCCAAGATATCCATCAATGAGTACAGGGAGAGGATCTAAATTAAAACATTCGTAGATTCCAGGTATGCCAAGCCTTTCAAAACAGCTAGGTCCCAGAGTAGTAGTAGATGAAAAAGGACTTGATGTGGGTAAAGGAGAGATCTCATAGAGAATAAAGCCACCTACATTAATTTTATCAAAATAATGAACTATAAATAGTGGAACAAAAATACACAATGAAATTCACTATTTCTTTCTCAGCCTTCATTTAATCATTTATTGAAGTCATCAATTCCTTTATAATTTATGTAACTTGTATTAAAATTTACTTTACTGATGACAGAATTATTTGCGTTTGTAGCCATCAATTAGTGTTATGTCATCCGAATGATGACTAAATTAAACTTAAACAATTCTATCATCAGTAAAGTAAATTTTAATACAAGCAATAATTTATTAAATAATTGGACTTCAATAAGACTTCAAAATTTCCTTCTCAACCTTCATTTACATATAATGACTATTTCATATCTGCAATGGAATTAAGTTAAAACAATTGGGACTGCTGAAAAATAGGAGTTGATTATAATGCTACGATGATTACAGAGTATTGTACTTAATCATATTGAAGTCCTCAGATGGATTATTTCTCTTTCACAAGGCTTTTGTAAATAAAAAATATGAGTGCTATATGATAAATCTGATGTTCAATTCTTTAACCAGTGTAAACTAGCTAAAATTAATGAAAAAATGCCAGAAGTTTCCAAGGATATCAACATGCAGTACGTTCTACAAAACTATGTATATTAAATAGTTTCTCATGTCTTTTTATTGTATTACTAAAATATATGGATATACACAATCACATGAATTCCAAACTTACTAGCTGGTGAGCAAATCTGGCTCCAAATTTGATGCAGAGAATTTAAAAACAAAGTAGCAGACAAATAGAGGTACATCTAACAGATTGTAATATTAAATAAAATAATACATTGAAAACCATCACTCCACAGGCCATTTCAGTAAAGTAAATCCTTAGTTTACTCTATAATTAACTCTAGTCTGGAACATATTGTTGTCATGTTGTTGTTGTTGTTTTTGTTATGTTTACTATAACAGACATGTTTAGTTTCAGATAATGTTTAACTCCATATTTCACCTGGCCATACACTTCAAGTTTACATTCAGTATACATCAGTAAGAAAAGGCTTGGCAAGCAGTGAACATTGCTTAATACTGAGCACTATTGTTTTTTGTTGTTGCATATACTTTTCAGTAATAATACGATATACAGTTAAAAATAATATTAAAACACCCCACACATATAAATTGGATGATAGTTTTAACAATAATTTTTAACTTAAGCAACTTCCAATTGTTATAACCATACTTTTCTCCATCTAAAATAACTTGAAGCTGAATAACCAGTTTATAATAATACTATGAAAGCAAACAAGAGTTCACATAATTATAGACCACTTTATTTTTCAATCAAATCAATCAATAGGGCAGGCTAAAATAACGCCTTATAAAAATGGAATAGCAAATTTAATTATATATAATTGGGAGTACACGCTTTGGTAGATTAGCCTAGACTGCGCTTTGGTAGATTAGCCTAGACTGCGCTTTGGTAGATTAGCCTAGACTGCGCTTTGGTAGATTAGCCTAGACTGCGCTTTGGTAGATTAGCCTAGACTGCGCTTAAGTAGATTAGCCTAGACTGCGCTTTGGTAGATTAGCCTAGACTGCAATTGCCTCGGTGACTGTGCTTGCAGCTGGTCTATGGTTGCGTCATAAGGGCGTCACAGAAACTGGTCCTTTGAGAAAGATCATAATTGTTATGCTCAGGCTCTTACAAGGCTTAAACACTATCGTCATATTTTTTGGATTCATAACACATCACAGAGATTTAGCCAGCATTTCAAACTGTCATCCTCCATGTTCCTTCTGCTGCTACTTATCTTTCGAATAATATAGCTATTGGATGAAGAACTACCTTGACTGAATATGAAATGGCTATCACCTCAGTAGATTGAGCCACAAGTACACTGAGTGATAATATTATGAAAAGTGTTTGTTACACAGCTTTCCTAAAATTCTCAGAAAGGTAATTATTTCCATGGTATGAGAATTGTGAGGCTTTCTGAAGAGATAATATAGCCACCAATTTCAAATAAAGCTGAATTGTGTACGTATTAATAAAATAGTGGAACATATGCAATTCAATTATATAGGACTGCTATGCAGTAGATAGTGCAGTATTACTAAGGTGTAGCAATGTTCTAAACAAATGAGTCTTCACAAAAGAAAAATCAGCTCATCTTTAGTATAGCATTTATGGCTAAGCTACTATATTTTTTTCCATTTATGATGAGCAGAATTATAAGTAAAATGTATTATAATAAGCTTATAATTTCTTCACTATTGTAATCAACCTTCTACTTTATTATTGGCATTAATATAGAACAAACAATATACTTAGAAACTGAAAGCATAAATGCCAGCATTCAAAGTTCAGAATTATAAGTAAAATGTATTATATTATAAGCTGGTTGGTTCTGGCAATAAACCTAGCTTTGGCAGTGTCTCTTATATGCCCCATCACACACCCTATTCTTATGGGTTGGTCAGATTGAAGTCAGAACTTAGAATGCTAGCATTTATGCTTTTAGTTTCTAAGTATATTGTTTGTTCTATATTAATGCCAATAATAAAGTAGAAGGTTGATTACAATAGTGAAGAAATTATAAGCTTAATATAATACATTTTACTTATAATTCTACTCATAACAGTGTGGTCATCACTGTGGCACCATAAATGGAAAAAAAAAATTGTATATACTCTAATGCACCATAACACCATAAGTGGACAATACTATTGTAGTACTCTGTACTCTACAATGTAATCACACAGGCCACTACATACATTTGTTCTTAGTTTACTTGTCACAGCACTTTATGTGATACGAGGTCAGACCAAGATTTTCTAATGATGAATGTAATTTTGATAAGCACTAGTTGCTCTGATGATATTTTCTATAGTGTCATAGTCAACTTAAATAATTAAGTAAGATTTTTGTATTGGCTACTACTTTTGTTGCTTTACACTAGGCAAGTAAGTACTTAACAATTTTTAGCATGTCTACACAACTACATTTCCATAGTAAATGTCACTATTTTACCTATAGATAATAACCATCACAATTATCTTTTAATTTGCTGCTATGGCAAAGTTGCACTTGTACATCAGACTCCAATATTATAGCATGTACTCCTCTAGCAGATATGCCAGGAATTTGTTTCCACTTATTTTTCATAAAAAGTTAGTGTATTTTAGGCTGTACAACCGTAGACCATAATCAATTGTTAGCAACGTCCCATTATAGTCTTGTCGTACTACATCAGCAATAATTTTTTGCGGCACACGGCAACTACTGGTGAGATGAGTGTTGCTTGTATTAGTCCAGCAGATAAGCAAAATTATTGTGACAGAATGGACCAAAGCATGAAACTTGGTATGCAGGTTCGGTTTGGCATATATATCGGTATCAGAAGGGGTGCCAAAAAAAGTTGTTTAATTAAAACAATTTTTTTAAAGTGTGAAAATTTGATTAACAGTTAATTTAGTGAAAGAGCTCCATATAAATTGTTTATTATAATGTATTGTGGTTTATTGTTAATGATTAGGAGTCACCTGATATTACAAGACTATTTAATAGAACTAGCTACCCTGATAGCTAGCCAAGTGTAGCAAGTTTCAGAGAATTTATTTCAGTAGAATAAAACCATAATATTTCGGCATGTGGAGCCTTCTAGTGGTTACTGAACTGAATAAGGGTGACTGAACAAGGAACTTTGTAAGGTTTCATACAGGATTTTTTTCTGGGGGGGGGGGGGCACATGTTTGAGTGACCACACCCAATTTTGCTGAAACCACACCCATTTAATTAAAAATCGTCTCAGGTCTAGATTAGTGACATCAATCTTGGAAGACTAACGTATATTGCAATTGAAGGACCTCAATTAACTCAAGTGAACTTTCGCCAACTATTAGATACATACAAACAAACAAACTCACAGAATACCATTATAAGAGTAGTAAGGGCGTGACATGTCACCCTATTAATTCACTCCCTTGTATTAGCTCCTTATGTTTTAGTTACAAGGTAGAATTCTTGTACTACGGTTAATATAATTTAAATGATTCACACCTAGTCTATGAGTGAAGTCAATCACTAGACTGAACTGCAGTGAGTGTGGGTAAGTCTTTTTATAGCAAGCAATCAACACACTAACATAAGCCATGCAAATTGTAAAACTATTAATTAGCCAGAGTTCAAGAGTTCAGAGTCTTGGTTAATTCGACTGTGGGTTTTCACTGATATTCTGAAGACCTGGGGTTATCTCTGTGGTTGTGTCCAGGTTGTGTGTTGGGGGAGGGGTGGGGGGTGGGGGGTTCAGGGTTGGGAGCAGCTTTTACAATATCTTTGTGGTTAATGTTTAACAGCTTTTAGTTTATTCCCCATTAACAAGGTTGGTTGATAAATTCCCCTGTTTTTTTTTTTTATTGTCATTTAGTTTTGTCGTTGTTTTTAAAAGCACATCTAGCAACTACAATACAATTTGTAATTATAAAGTACATTTGGTTATGTAAAGTCTGTTGGTTTTGGTAAACTTGAGGATAAACATGAAAGGAAAAATATTTTCCCAAGTTCTTCATATTGTTGTTTGTTATTGATGATGATGTTCTTCAAATATTTCTTTGAAATTATACATTCACTTTTGTCATTTGGAACCTAATAAACAACCTAGCTCTTAAGCATTTTTTATGAGCATGTAATGGGAATTCTGCTGATAAAGAAAACATACACTGTGTGACATGACTGATAAATTATAATGTACTGAGTACGAATGGCACAGTGACATTTGAATTGTAATACATTCATATATACAATTCATGACAACATTTATTTATTACGCAATTACTGTGATAAGTTTATGTTGAGTACTAGTAAAAGCTCTTTGCATTATGATTTGGTAAAGCTGTTATAGTAATCCATAATATCTAATCTAAGTTTCATACTAGGGCAGTATGAGTAAAATGCTACATGCAAAACAATTTTTTTAATTAAAAATTCTAAAACAAGCAGGCAGACAGATAAGCACACAAACAGACAGACAGACATATCAGGAAAACTGATGAACAGACAAATGGACAGACAGACAGACAGACAAACAGACACACAGCAAAAAAAGAAGTATGTATATCATACTTTTTAGGTATAATTGTCATACTTTTCTATTTTATACCGTAGGTATGATTACCTGCAAGTATGATATACATACTCCAAGAGTATGTCTGGTATACTCTAATTAAGTATAAATTGTAATAAGTATAAGATTCATACTACAGGAAAGGTATAATTTTTATATTTTAAATCTTCTTTCTAGAATTGAATCACACAGTTTCCAGCTGTTGAAATTGGTTGCTTGCGGTTATCATGACGTATGAAAAGAACTTCATACTGTGACTAGAGCAGGCAAAGATGAATTCCATTCAAATATCACAATGTATACAATTCTAACATTTTACATATATTAT
>WLWI01004029.1_pt1 | contig 12493 bp, 4 predicted proteins | sample 6701501 | NCBI WGS metagenome assembly WLWI01 (sample SAMN12718690, study PRJNA515312) | sponge metagenome | isolation source: marine sponge | host: Mycale hentscheli | place: New Zealand: South Island, Marlborough, Capsize Point | collected 2014-11-01
CAGTTACACAGCAGTAAAGGAAGACTGAAAAACCGGACCAATTCCGCGGAGGTGGGACCCAATCTGCTAAGCGGATTTGGTCCGCCCGGGCCAAATACGCGAGGGGACCCAATCTGCTGTGACACCGGCCGGGTTCATGCCAGACTTCCGCGCTAGCGTTCGGTAAAAGAGCGCTCTATGTTCTTCAGAATGCGACAAGTCTAAACTAAGTGGCGCTCCCATTCACGTTTAGTGGTTTAGCACCACCTACTTTACTATTTCACCGCGCCACAAGGAGAAGAGGTGGATAAAGATAAAGTAAAAGAAAGCTAGCTTCCATAATAATGCTTGTGTATAAGATTGCATTATTATTAGTATATGTCTATGCAAGTTTTGGTGGGCCTCTACCTCCCTACCACTTAAAATGCCAAGGTGCACTTGTTGGCTTATCCCCAACAAGACTACTCGAGTTGGAGAAACAGAAATTATTAGTCGTTGATGATCCTCTACCTGTGCTCTCTTGGACATTAATGCACAGTGATAGAGCACCCACACAATCTGCATTTCAAGTAATTTTGGCAGAAGATAAGTTCCTGGTTAAAGTATATTGGGATACAGGAAAAGTGCATAATGAGGAAAATGCTATATTGTATAATGGTCCAGAGCTAACAACAGGGAAGACTTACTTCTGGAAAGTGAAATGGTGGGATAACAATGGTCAAGATTCAATTAGTGAAGAGACAGGTCACTTTCTTACTGGAGTACTAGATGTCAAAGAGTGGAACAATGCAAAATGGATCGCTGCAGATGACAGCATCAAAACAGCTCCGTACATTTATAAAACATTTCGGATAAACCCGGGAGGTGAAGGGAATGCCACTGTATTTATAGCAGGATTGGGATTTCAGAAGGTATTTATCAATGGAGAGGATGTGCATTCAAAATTTGACCCTCCTGTAGCATTAGCTCCTGGTTGGACTAATTATGAAAAACTTGTTCCATACTCAGCTTATAGTGTGCCTTTTACTGGCCTGACCACTAATCTGACAATAGGCGTGATATTAGGAGGTGGCTGGAGAAATGTGACCGACTATCCACTGAAGGATCCTGGTGGAATCCCTGAGAGTGATTCAGTGGAACGTGTCTTGAAAGTTTATGTTATATATTATGATTATTCTATGAATACATCTGCATATTTAGTGAGTGATGGTTCGTGGAGCGTAAATGATTCTTATATCACATCAGATTCCATATATAGAGGAGAAACATTTTCAAGATATCTTGGTCGGGAACCCATGTTAGGGTCACCAGTTAGGGTAGTAGCTGGTCCGAATGGTAGTCTGTATGCTCCTATGGTGCCTTATATTGCAGAAATGGGAGTTGAATTGCCAATTAAAACTTACTACTTGGAGACTAGTGCAACTCAAGTGGCAGACTTTGGGAATAACTCTGCAGGATACTGTAGAGTGTATTGCGATGATGAGCCTTCATATTCTGTAAAACATGCAGAGGTTCCTTTGCATCCACCATATGGCCCTAAGAATGGTTCACTTTATTATGGCAATTTGAAGTTAGCCAACGCAACTGATTCATACGATGGTGTTGTGGAGACTACACACAAGCCATCATTTACTTACCATGGTTTTCGTTATGCTGAAGTATCAGGATTTGTTAGAATGTCAATTACAGCAAGAAATTTTCAGAAAATTGTTGTACACTCAAATGTAGCAAGAAACAGCAAATTTCATACCTCTAACCCTCTTCTCAACAATATTCAAGAAAACTGTATTCGTAGTCAGTTGTCCAATTTAATGAGCGTGATTACCGATTGTGATCAAAGAAGTGAGCGTATTGGATGGCTTGGTGATGCCTCTCTTTCGGCAAAAACAATGTCTCTAAATTTTGACATGCATGCCTTCTATCTCAACTTCTTGTTGTTAATATCAACTGAGCTAATTGATGGAGTACTACCAGATGTTGTTCCTTTTTATCATGGTGGCCGTCGTCCTGCTGATCCATCTTGGAGTGCAGCTTTCCCAGAAATTCTTTATCGTGTATCCTTTTATAATAACGACATGAACACAGCTGAAAAATATTACAGTGATGTATTCAAATACATAGTTACTACTGCTAATACTATTCCTAAAGACAATATTCAAAATTTTCCTAACTGCCACTATGGTGACTGGGTACCACCTCCACCACAGCAGAAAGTAAGCAATGCTTTTACAGGGATTTCGAGCTTTTTAATTAGTATTAACCAAACAATGGAAATAGCAAGATTGCTAAACAAGACTGACGATGTAGCTCTCTTGGAGAAGACATTTGAAGACATAATTCAAATGTACAACTCTGAATTTATGACCAATGGCAATCAATATCTCAATGGAATTCAACCGACATTTGTTCTGCCATTGGCAGTGGGTGCAGTGCCATCCAGCAACATGGTATCATTTGTTAAAACATTTCTTAATCGTTTGGAGAGTACCATTTATGACAAAAGTCATGTAGCAGGAGGCATTGTCACTACCCGATACCTCTTCCCTGTGCTAAGCCAATTGAAGCAGCATGACCTAGCACTCAAGATCGCCTCACAGTTGGATTACCCCAGCTATGGTTGGATGATCCATAACAACCTTGAGCCTTCTACTACTATTTGGGAACACTGGGACTCTTCTGAATCCAAAAGTAGCTCCAGAAATCATCATATGTTTTCCAGTATCAGTGGCTGGATGTTAACAGATATGGTTGGATTGTCAATTCACAAAGGATTTGAAAAGGTAATGATTTTTCCTGCAAATAGTCTTGGATTGTCATATGCATCAGTCAGCTTGCAACATCCCAAACCAGTTAATCTATCATGGCAAAGAAATGGTGGAATTCAGTGTGGAAAACAAGCGGAAAACCAATCACCTCTTCATCCAGATCTTCCTAAACATAACGATTTAACTGTTTCCTGTGGGGATGAAAATGGTGGAATCATTCAGAAGGTTTTGTTTTCCTCTTTTGGTAATCCAAGTGGTCATTGCAGTGGTTATCATAAAAAGGGAAGCTGCCATGCTGACAATTCAATGGAAATTACTCAAAATTTGTGTCTAGGAAAACGAAGTTGTACAATCCCCACTACCGCTGATTACTGGGATAATCCATGCCCTGGTCTGGTAAAGTGGCTAATGGTAGAAGTTCAGTGCAAGCCACAGAGTTCAGAAACGGAGAATTTATTGTTTACATCCATTGAAGTCAACATTACTATCCCTTTAGGTAGTCGTGGATATGTGCACTTTCCAGCATATGGACAGCAAAACTTAAAACTTATAGAAAATAGAAATGTTGTTTTTCCGGACTTTAATTTAAAACAGCCAGGAATATTGTCTACTCAATGGGAATTCGATTCTGATTCATTGCTTGTAGAATTGGAAACTGGAATTTACAACTTTATTTGGAAAGGGGAGAATTTTCAGCGACAATGTCTTGATTCTGACATGCCAGCATTCCATGAAAATCTATTGTTATTACGTTGCATCAATTCCACTGATATTATCTCTTCTATTACATGGGCCTCTTTTGGAACTCCACAATTGACTTTTGATAACGACTGTTTCAGTCATATTTTAGGAGATTGTCACGCAGGAAGCTCTAAATATGCTATAGAAAGGGAATGTATAGGAAAGAAATCTTGTGTTGTCAAAGCTGATGAAGACTTCTTCGGAGATTCATTTTGCCTGGAAGGTAGTCAGTATGGGCGTCTCATTGTGGAATATACTTGCAACACTTGCTAACGCTAAGAATTTAATTTTTCTATATACTAATTAGTTGTTGATTTTGAAGCTATGTAAATGTTAGGTATGGGTGCAGTACATTTTTCATTGTCTTGTATTATATGTAATGTGTAGTCAGTAATGTTAAACCAAAAGCAAAAAATAACAAAAATATTGAATTGTTGATGTAAGAACAAATAGAAAGCGAAATTCTGTGCTTTGTGTGTTGCAAGTTGTCTTCATTTCCTTTCCCAGTTGTAATTTTTCTAGCCACATCCTGTTAAAAGGATCCCTTTAGTTTGTGTTGCAATGCTCATTTTTAGTATTGCAATACCCAAGAATGACTGCAAGGCTGGTTGTGCTGTTAAGTCTCCTTGTTGCTGTACCTACCTCAAACCTGGCTCATGGTAAACGATTGTGGTTTGATTGTGATAGTTCTCTTTATGCTAATGATTATAGCAATCACCCAGTCAGATGTGTAAATAATTCTGACGTACTTTGGATACAACCTTGCTATTGCATTTACTATGATAGTCATAATAACATCACTCTTGTGGGGGATTGTTTCTACACTTGCCTTTACAAGAATTTGACTGCAAGTGGTGGAATATATTACCCTATCCCACAGCAGGTCACAGCAAACTCCTCACAAATCAATGAAAATGTCTGTAATCTTATTCCTGAAATTCATAGAACTGGGAGATTCTGCAGCAAATGTAAGAAAGGATATGGTTTAGCTGCTTACTCTTACAAATATCTGCAATGTATTCCTTGTCATAATTACAGGCTTAAGAACTGGATTATATTTCTCGTAGCTGCACTTGCTCCCTTGACTGTATTTTATGTTGTGGTTATTCTTCTGAGAATCCATATCTCTTCCAGTTACCTAAATTGCTTGGTGTTTGTGGTTCACTGTTTGACTCTACCGATTCAACAACGGGTACTGCTTGGTAGCACTTATGTGAGCACCAAAGAGTCACATTCTCTGGTTGAGCTCTATTTGATAAAAGTTGAACTTACAATTTATGGAGCTTTTAATCTAGACTTTTTTCGCGCCTTCTTTCCAGACATTTGCCTTCACCCCGACTTAAATTTCATGTCCATAGCTTCATTGGACCTCATAATTGCTCTTTATCCTTTTCTTTTGATTGGTGTCACATACATTTTAGTACAGTTGTTTGACAGGCTATGCTCAGTAGTCAACCTAAAAATCGCTGTTAAAAAGATATTTAATTGTTATGATTATCGCATTTCTAGAAATTCTATTGTAGAAACATTTGCAACTTTCATTTTACTGAGTAATATAAAGATACTTGGGGTTTGCTGTGATTTGCTTTTTCCTTCTGTGGCTATTAGAAGTGATGGTAAAACAGAGCAGTTCCTTTATTATGATGGAAGCATAGAATATTTTGGTTCAAGACATCTTCCATTTGCTTTACTCGCAATAGTTGTTGGGTTTATATTTGTGCTACTTCCTTTTCTACTTTTACTATTTTATCCTTGGGCACCATTTCAGAAAGTTCTTGGCTTTTTTAAAGTCAGAGGTCATGGTTTGCATATTTTTATGGATATCTTTCAAGGAAGTTATCGAACACATCCACGTGATTTGAGAGTTTTCTCAGCGTATTACCCATTTCTTCGATTTATTCTTACATTTGGTGTTGTTTATTTTCGTGATATTGGCTTCTGGATCCCAGTTAATGGTGTTATAATACTTCTCAGTATTATTGCAGTAGTTATTTTCCAGCCTTATAAGAATCCTCAGCATAATCAGCGTGACATAATCTTATTACTGGAATTAACTTTCATTTATATGTCATACACACTGTTACTACTCTCTACAACATTGGCCAAACAGTGGTTAAGATTCACGCAAGTCCTTCTTATAATTTCCACAGTTCTGATGTTGTTTACATATGTTGGTATTCTACTGTCAAGATGGAAACTGTTTTCTTGTGTTGTTGTCTGGGTTTTGAATTCTGTGAAAAAGTTGTGCCATTATCACCGTAACAATTACCAAGTCATCAATGAAGACAGTCATATTGGTATCATGGATGATAATAATCTGAGAATGGTTTATTAGAAAAGTACATAGTTTTGAACAATTATCATTTAATGTTTAATGTACAGTAGTCATGTGATGATCTCATGTTATTTAGAGATGTTATATTATATGCATATAATATGTGATAGTAAACTTTAACAAGACACTTTATCAAACAGTCTGCAATGGTAACATAATATTACTGCATATTACCACTTCTTCGGTTTGGTCTTGAAAATAATTGGTCTTGAAAATACTGTAATGACACAACATACTACTTGTGGAACATAGTAATGTGGAAAAATAAACTATATTGACTTTCAGCAGATGTCACAATATGTAGCTTTAAAGCAAACAATAATGGTTTGCAGAATGTTTCAATTTTGAGATGGTTAGCTACTTGAGGTAGTGATTTCTAGTGAAACGTCATTCCAGACTTTTCACTAAAAACAATAAATATTTGTGAGTAACTTGAAAGTCTAATTTTCATAACAGAAATCTACATGTAGCTTCTTACTGAGATCAACTGAAATTAAAAAAAAAGAAATGTACTTTATAGGAGTCTCAGAAGCCCACAGCTGATATATGCCATGACAACCGTATGGCATATTAGTAAAATAACAACAGCAAACAACTGAAGTTGATTCAGTGTATTGTGTTGTCAATATTCTCTTCATTCACAGACTGAATAACTAAGATTTATACACCAGAAAAATAGTTGTAAATTGTGGAGTGGTGGCACAACTCCACAACACTTCAATAAATACATCATGTATTGTTTGCTACACACAGGTATAAACTAATTTAAATATGTGGATTTATTTTTTTTTTAACAGCACACATGCATAACTGACCAAATAATCTAATGGGTGTAGTTACAGGGTTATGGGTGTAGCTATGTGTAACTAGCTCAACAATATCCTGAAGCAGATTGCAGTATACCAGACCCACTCTTAGTCTGGCAGGGAGCCAGACCCATATAGCACGTGAAGTGGACCAGTGTGCGGTTCGGTAAAGGGTCTGGCTATGCCAGACTATATAACCCACTACTCTCGATGAGAGGGTGTGTGTCCACATCATGGTTTGAGCACAGTCTGAATTGATTCATTTTAACACATGCTCTTTTCTTTATTTTTGGCCTTTTAGGACTCCTATTATATACTAACGTACTTGCTGTAAGGCCGTTCATCGGCGGCAGCATTTTTCAGTTTTGTAGCTACCATACTCACCCCACACACTATTATACTTGGATTTTGCCTACGTAATAAAGAATGAATCCTGTTCCCCTCCCCAGCACGAGCAGATAGCTAATAGTTTATCTGAAACCCGACTGATCTATTTAGCATGTATCTTAGTAGCAAAATATCAGGCTTTGAACCCTGAACAGAACTAATACTAAAATATGTACTTCTTCCCATTCATTGATGGTAATGGCCCATTTGCAGTTATTATAACATTGTAATGGTTCTTTATGTGGCAAATTTCAATATGATCTGGTTTAAAATACATTGTTAGAACTAAATTCACCCACTTTTGATAGTGAGATCCATAATTTGTCCAGTATGTGCTTATTCTTTAATTGGTACACTCAATATTATCACAGATGCTGTGATCTCCACTCCAGTTCCCAATGCATGGCTTCTTCACTTTGTATGTGAACTTGTACAGAATTAGGATGACACAGAGCAGTAAAATATGTAGCACTGTTTACAACGAACTCTGTAATCATTCTCGTAATCCCATATGCCTATCTTGAGTGTCATGTAATATTCACAAGGAATTTCTGAGCAAGCAGTTACCATCACCAATAGTTTTCTTCTGAATGTTCCAAATTTAGTGACTTATAAGGAAGTCCACAGCAGATTCATGAAATATTGGAGCTGATGATTTGCAGGCTATTGTAGATAGGGAATAATCATATATAGCTACTATGGGAATGGAAAGTGCAAAGATTTTGTGTACAATTTATTGGCTTTTATCTTTACCAAGCAAACAAGCAGATATTTACTGGAACTTTAGGTTGACTGCAAAGGCAGTAATCTAAATACATTACATATTCTATTGAATCTGAATTTACAATGCATTTAACCTGACCAACTTGATTATGGTTTTGCTTGGTTGTTTTTGAGTTGCATTACTGTGAAATATTTCACACAACTAAGGTGCAAATAAGAAGTGTAAGTAGACACAGAAGAGGAATGCACAGTGCATGTCAAAAAAGATGTTCCCTAAGTTGGTTATGGAGAGATAGCTGCTTCAGTTGATTGTCTCTTCACCATTGGAGTTTGAAGTGTTTTCTATTTTCATATCATTGATCAACACTATGAATAGATCATTGTTAGTGAGATCTTGCACATAAACACAAATACAATTCTGAGCACATTTTAACCAATAACAGCAGTGATCATAGGGATATTCTAGTTTCCTCCTAATATGCACATGTATTTAGTCCCTTCAAAAGTTGCTCATCTGAAATTAAGAATTTCAAGCTCATTTATATGGACAAGTTTCAGGAAATGTATTGCACTAGTAAAACTCATAAAGGCACACATGCACTTAAACAATTAGGAATGTGAAGAGCGTGCTTTATGATCAATTACATTTTAGAATGTAGCGGATGTGGTAGGATTAGCTTGTATATTATTAAATGTTGTAAAATACAATTACAATAGAACCTCAGTAAACTGGAACATCTGCCAGGTTGAGCCCGCCATTACATTAAGCACATACCCACCCACCTTAAGTACCTGTAGTTCGGCTACTTTACCCTTTTTACAACTGTCTCTCTGTTACTCAATAATGTTTTCTTGCAGATAAAAAAAATAATATAAGCTATGTTGCACTCAAAACAAAAGTAATAAAACTGTTTTGCAGTCCCATACGTATAAAACATTTCAATAACATTACCCAATGTATAGCTATGCTTGATAATTCAAACTTTTTAAAAACTCATCCAAACACCTTTCGGTCCCTCAGTGTTCTGATTACTAAGGTTATGTAATTTATTAACTCACATATACATAGCTATAAGATGTCTACGTTTAGAATGTAGATTCAAATTTTTTGATACAATTGTATTTCCTTATCATTTAAATCTAAGTCCTGTCAATAGTGATGGTTAAAAATCATAAGAAAAATAAGCAATGAACAGTTCAATTTTAGCATTCATTGGGATTACTTATTGTTCTAAATAATGAGCATTGGGTTGAGAAGGTTGAGTAGTAATTCGGTAGTATAATTCTTTGGCAAAAAACCTGAAGAAAAAAGACAACAACCTTGAAACATAACAGTAAGCATGAAAACAACAACAAAAAACACAGCAACAATAACAACAACAAAAAATATAAGGAAAAACAATTGTTAAAACTGACCAGCAATGTTATTACATTATATACTCTTCTTGAAAGGGAAGACAAATTATACGTGCATCTATCAGAATGATTGTCATTACGCATGCATAGAATAGAGATAGATATGTAGATATACACTTTACCAATATTAAACAAACAAACAAACAAATTTCCGGAGAACCAAGGCTTTTTATTATTATTATATTATTATTGATTATTATTATTGTTGTATATATAATTTATTTTTATAATTAATTATTAAAAATTATTGTTTATCATTACTATTATTATTATTTTATGTCATATTGTATATGAATGCACTACTTCTACTCACCTGGAATAAGAGTTGTCAAAGGTAATTTCGTAAATACCATCCAGAGTAGCCGTGTGAGTGCCAATGGTTGGATGAGCTTGAGTAGTAACTCGAAAGATTGGCAAAATAGCACACATCTTACGATCTAACGACTTCACACACACAGAGAACAATGTCATTAGAATGGTTAATCTTTCTATGTATCTATCTATCATGTACCACATACCTCGTGACTATCAGGAAGTGGAGATTGTTCAGTAGCAACTTCAGTAGCCTCAAATGTAACACCTATAAACACATGCACACACAATTAATTAGTGAGCATTTGTTGGCAATCAGAGTGCAAGGTGACATGTCACGTCCATGATGCAAGCAAGTGAGTGTGTCAGTACAATGTTATATGAATAAAATATATGTACCAGCAAATTACTAACATAATTTCATACTTTAGTAGACTAACATTTAAGGAAATAACTTTCTGATTTATTCCTCACTGAGAGATAAAGCCAACAAGTTACAGACACTAACTGGTACACTCACTTAATGAAATGAGAAAGCATTGAACTACGTATCTATCTGTACTAGCAACTGTACATTGAATATTGTATTGCTGCCACCAGTTCTTTGCCATTGGAAAGCACATAATTGGTACTATTATAGTGTCTGATTGCAATAGCATCAGGTTAAGTATTATTGGTGTGATTGTACCAAATCAGGAGCTCACTGCCCTCTTATGCATCTTCAGTCTACAGAAAAAGCACTATGATGTGCTTTAGTTTAAACTAATGTCTGACTTGCTCTAACTGTCTCCCATATATATTTCAATTGCATAGCCAACAGAAATCATTTTCAGTCAATAAAACAACAGACCTGGATTGAACTATGCATCTGGCAACCAAATAACAAGACCTCCAAGTTCTACAGCACTAGTGTAAGTTGCGCTGACTTAAAAATTAGTGTTTCACTCAGTAGGCTACACAGTAAGTCAGTATAAACTTACAATAAGACCTCTAAATCAAAACCTTAGAGTAAGCTTAATCTATTGCATTCTCTCACCAAAGGCAATGTCTTTCTTCTTTGTGGCAAACTCCCAGATGATGATGTCCCCTGCCTTTACATTGAAATGCACGACATGTTTGGATTTGGAGCTGACTTTAACAACCACCAGCGAGTCTCTATGACAATCCACCTCTTTCTTTATCCACTCAGAGCTCTTCATGGACAGTTTCTTCTTGTAGTCCTCTAGCTTGTCCAATGACAAATTCCTGAGTGTTTCTTCCAGATTTAGCGGAGAGATGTTGACAATTGTTGTAGATTCCAGAGGTTTTGTCATGTGATGATGAAGGTTTAAATCACTGCTGCACGAGGAAGGGGAGGAGTCACCACGATGGGAGAATCGAGACTCTTGGATGAGTTTTAAATGTTTGAGATCAGTATTGCTCCCCGTGTGCACAGCTAGGCAGGAGTCGATGTCCGTCAGCTGATTCAGCATGCTGTCAGTTTCAAAACAGCTGCTCATCTGCGAGCCCAAGGAGCTATTCCTGGAATGATAGGCCGAGGAGGTGCTAGAGCTGTAGAAAGGAGGGAGCGAATGCGTTTCAGAAACATTACGCGAGTGAGTCTTCACCTCTTGTTTGACAACTCCAATGCCCTCACTCTCATTGAGAGCAGCAGAGCAAATACTGCTTCTCTGTGACCCTCCTGTGTGGTAGGTAGACGGTGTGTACATGACAGCACTGCCTTCATCTATTGGAATGCACAGTTGGTGCTGGCGACGAAGATCCACATCGGAGCTGTAGCAGGATGTCTCCCCGACAGTGCATGGACCAGCCTGCAAGAGAAGGGGGATAGCATGAGTGGAGGAAGGAGGCACTGGATTGTGTGTAGAAATGAGGGGCGATGAATGGTGTGAAGGCTGAGGTGATGGAGTAGTGGGCAGAGAGGATGGATTCCGAAGGGGGACAGGGGATATCAAAACAGGTAAGGTGTGGTCATCTCTAGCTGAAGACAAGTGGGAGGAATCCTCAAATTCGGGTTCAAAATCCATAGGAAGCAGTATCTCGTGTACCTCCTGATGGAAAAATAAAATTCAGCATAAATCAATTACAACTAGTCTTTATAAATGTATGCACAGGCTGCATGCTTCATGAACAATGTCTGAAATGCATCTTCTTAGACCTGCACCAATAGCTTCAATTTCCACAACTCTCCCGCTTGTGGCAGACTTACCTCTGATCTTAGATAGGAGGTGGATGACCTACAACAACAAACAAACAAATACACACACACACACAAAACAACAACAACAACAACAACCTTTAAATCTATCACTACTTTTTCACCTAAAGAATGTCTAGCATTGTTTTTGTAAATCAAGTATCTGGAGTTGTAGGTAAGTAACTGGTAGTCATGTGACAGTCCACATCCAAGTCTCAACAGAACTAATTCTGATATTGTATGCAGACAGCTGGGAATGGGTGCAGAAAATTAAGTGACATTAGAAGAGCTATGAAGAAGTAGGCTACATGTGAATGTGATATGAGCGGGTGTGGTCTGAAATTTAATGCAAAATGGTCTACTCCATTTAATCACACTATTATATCCTGAAACCCATCTTACTACAGGTAGATAGACGCACATGTTCCACAGCTGATTAACCACTAGAGTAGAGTATAAAGTCAGCAGCAACTGGCAGTAAACCGTATACAACCATAGCAGTGTACGGTAACTGAGACACTTATCCTGAACAATAATGTTCCAAGGTTCTAGTCTTCAGCAGTGAATGGATTACATGGAACAGTCTCATAAGCCAGCAATGCAAAGACTATGTACATACTTTATCTCCAAATGACATGTCATATATGTTGCAACTATACACTCTTCATGGTACACCACAATGATATAGAGCAGATGAGCTGAAGTTTCATATGATACTAACATTACACACCTAGTCCTAGCTGTTCCTGATTCATATGATACTAACATCTACACACCTAGTCCTAGCTGTTCCTGATTCATATGATACTAACATCTACACACCTAGTCCTAG
>WLWI01004030.1_pt1 | contig 12493 bp, 4 predicted proteins | sample 6701501 | NCBI WGS metagenome assembly WLWI01 (sample SAMN12718690, study PRJNA515312) | sponge metagenome | isolation source: marine sponge | host: Mycale hentscheli | place: New Zealand: South Island, Marlborough, Capsize Point | collected 2014-11-01
AAAAATTTTTTTTTTCCTCTGCCCCCCCCCCCCCCCCCCCCTCCCAAGAAAATAATCCTGTATGAAACCCTGGTAATTTGTAAATATTCCTGTAGCCCATCTGGTGAAGGTGATGATCCAGTTGACCTGCGTGTGTTGACTGGTCTGGTACAGGATGTATGGGACAAGTTCCAGGAACTCCATGCAAGTATGCAGAACAGACACAGAAATGAGGCACAGGCTCTGTGGGCAGTTCAACACCTGCAGTGGACCCAGAAAATCAAGGAGTTGGGTAAGGTGAAGTTTTATATTTATATTTGTATGGCCAGTATTTTGTTTTGTACAGGTATGACCACAGTGTTCATCAGCGACCTTCCCAACTCTCATGTACCGCTAGCCACACCCACTAACTAATGTTACCATGGTACCCAATCAATCACTACATGAACTCGGAAAGTTTTACTCACCTTATTGATGTACATCGTGTATATAATGTATATACATTGACCAAAACAATGGTCAAAATGGATATCTCTATTGTTAAGAAACAATACATCTAATCGCATAGTTAATTAAATGCAGTACAGCTAAGGGTACAGCGATTGTAATAATGAGTTTTACTCAACTACTTTTTTTTTCTCTGGCTTATTTCCTTCATAATTTAAACAATTTCTGTATTATGTACACAATTTAATTTTCAGCAGCCATGCTTATAATTATGACAATGGGGCTAAAGTTTGAGTTAAGAGGTCTCTGGCCATAAGTTTACAATTGTCATCTAGCTACCTTTTAGAAAGGAGTCAATACAATATTCGTAAAAGATTGAATGGGGGAGGATGCATGAACTCTATGGTTAATATTTCCCTGCTGTAACATCAGTCACAAACTAAAATGGCCCCTCCCCTCTTGGCAATGTTGCAAAATGTCTGCTAGCTGTTATATAGATTTTGGGAAGCATTCTATGATTCTGAGTTGGTTTTTTTGTTTTGTTTTGTTTGTTTTTTTGCCATACATACACAGTAACAAAACATGGCCTGGGAGAGCCAATTCGACTATTTTCTAAGACCTTGCCTCAGAAGTATTTTCACAGAGATCCGTATTCTACTAGCTAAAACTTATCTCCCTGTTCCAGTCAGCTGCTGGCTCATCAAGCTTACACAGCACTATATGACACAGGAGTGGTTGAATCAGTGCTTAATTATTCTACACATGCATCGTGAAAAAACAACATTAGCTGGACCTAACAATTCATGTGGTGATGGACAGTAGAACATGTCTCAATGTTTGGAGATTCTCTAGAAGAGTGGCAACATCTAAAAGAATCAGGTCTAAAGTTTCATGCCAAATTGTACTGGAGCACGAGTGAAGAAACCTAGCAATAGGGGGGACAGCTTATGGGGCTGTAGTATACCTTCATCATGAGGTGAATAAAAGTGCTTCAATTTCCGTCTTTTTGGTAATTGTTATGGCAATAATTGTCCCACTCAAACCATAGAACTTGTAGCAGCCTACCTCGTGGCCAACTTCCCAACTTCTTCACATTCCTGACATCTATATGCCCTTAATTGATTGATTCTGCCATCATGCTGTGTTGGCTGAGAAAATTGCATTCAACTATAATAATTATGATCAGGTCTCTTGCGATCCAGGACTTGGGTACTGACGTCTAAACGGCACCATGTGTCTACTAAAGACAAATCCTGCAGATCTCCTCTGTAGGGGACTTCCAGCATCACAACTTATACCTTGTGATACTCTGCTGGCCCTCTTTAATTGAAAGATTCCCCTTAGAGAAGTGGCCCAAACCCAACTTCCCAATTACCTCTGAAGTTACTGAATACCAAAACTGTTGTCCTTCCAATTTCTAAAGAGAAATTCGATCTCTGGACTCGATACTCCTCATTTCATCAGCTTGTCCAAATCGTGGCTTGGATCAAAGCGGTTCTACAATAACCACAAGAACTCTTACCGATCTTAGAACCTATATAATATCTGCCTGTCTTTCTACTCGGGACACTCTGTCAGCAAAGAACTGTGTTCCTTCGTCTAGTAAAGGAACAGACTTACGAGGGATGCTATTCTGTGTTTCTGTGTTGCCTTCATGAAAAATGTCTTACTAGGTCGCATCCTCTTTCTCGTTACACTCTGTCCATTGATCCAAATAGTTTACTCAAGATCAGCGGTACAGTTCGAGATCTTGCCAATCCCAAGTTTGCTCGACATCATGTACCACTTTCACTCGAGGCTAACATAGTCCATGTGATGATTCTAAGCTCTCCATTGTCACTCATCATCATGCTGGTGTCGCTACTCTGATGTGCCTATCCCACTCAACAACAGGTGGGACTCTTGCCTTCTTAGCTGACACTGTCTAATACAGCAGGAGTTTCCTTGTCCAAGAATCAACTTAGATTAGGAACTAAGCCCTTCCTATCGTTGAGGTTAATCAGCCACCCATTATACCTCCCAGACAGGATTTGATAACCTTAGAGAGACAAGTTAGTAGCTTCAGCTAGTGTAGCTATTAAGATAAAATGAAAATCCGCTACAATAAGCTAGTGGGGCTGGCCAAAAAGTCTACCCAAGGTGAAACATGGTAGGAGCGAGACACAGAGGTTGTACGCAGAGTGGCTACCTGTGAACTCTATTGGCAGCAAGACAACTACCAAGAGGATGGGGTACTAAGCACTAGTGCCATATATTCTCCGTGCCCACAGTTAAGAATTCCAAATATCACAGTTGTTTGTCCTCATATATATATTCTATAAATAATATACATTAAAAAGGCTAAAAAAATGTTTTTAAAATAATATTCTAGCAAAAAAAGGGACTAAAGCATCATATAAAAAATGACTAAAATTCAAATTGTGGGACTGTGTGACTGTGTATATTTTATGAGTGAAACTAATTCTACATGTAGCTAATAATAATCTAAAAGTTTGAACAACTTTTTTAAAGTTAATGTTCTATTCTAATATTGTATAATTCCTTTAAATTTTTTTCAACAGCAGACCATTCAATATGATGCCATTCGTTAGGAACATCGGGAGGTTTGGCTACAAATTCTTTGGCAATATTTTCATAATATTTACCAACAAACCATTTCCAATAGAGTGAACTTTCTGAGCTGATATCTGGAGCAATTTCCCAATTTTTGTATATACTTTTGTAATCGTTATACGGGTGATATTCATCTTCTTCATATTCAAAAAGCAAGTCAGCACGACTAACTGAGGCTTGACAAAAATGTGTTGTCATTACTCCTGAATCTTTCCATCGTCTTCCTTTAAGACAACTTATGCGATGAATTTCTATTCTGTGATCATAATCATTTTCATGATTTGGATCAAGTAGATCACATTGCTCTCCACAAAATGGGCACTGAGCAGTGCATCCAATCAGTTTTTCAAGTAGTTCGTGAGGTTTATTTTTCCAAAATTCCATTTCTTTTTCACAAGAAATTGTGCTGAAAGATTTATGCAATTTTAATTCCAAATTTTTTAATTCTGTTCTTATTTTTCCCTTCACATTCTCAATATTAATTTTTTCCAAGGAATCATATCCAGCTAATATGATTTCAGGCTTAATAATTTCACCAATTTCTTTACGAACAGCATCACTGAAATAAATTATTAATTTTTTAATGTTGGTAGCATTCAAAGAATCTACAATCTTGCATATAACACGGATTAATCGAGATGCTTCACTCTTTGCAGCTGACTGCAGCCTGGTTATATTATTAACACCAGAATTTTCATCACAAAAATCAATTGTGTATTCTTTGAGTTTTTTTTCAAGGTATGTTTTCACATTTCGTAAATACAAAATATAGTTTTGAAAAGTATCATCTTTGTGAAGATCCATCAGCACTTTCACTTTAAGTGCTGCTTTACTGGAAAAAAAATGATCGGAATCTTTCATTTGAGAAACTAATTGTACTCCAAGTAATTTGCTAATTTGAATTTTAATGGGCTCTTCTAGATATGCACAAATAGTATCAGAAATTCCATCTTCGGCTTCTGTTTGTTTATATTGATTTTTAAACTTTACAAATTGTGGACCCTTTATACGATTTTCCAGATAAACTCTAGGATCACTTCTTTTTTTAAACTCGTTAGCCATTCTTTGAAACTTTGGTATTGCATATGAACAAGCAATAAAATATAGCTCGCACTCAAAATTTGGTAGCATAGACAGTGTTTTATTACTATTAATCACTTTATCAACACACTGTAACACTATTACTGTAAAAGCAGGACTAAAATCCATATTTTTCTTCAAAAGATCATTTAATTTTCTTGTTACTTGACTTATTACTTCATCTTTCAATTTTTCTTTTATATCCTCCTGTTCTTGCATTGGTGGTTGATCATCAGCAGATTCTGTACTGCGAAATTTGTGAAATAGTCTTCCAATTGGATTTACAAAGGCAGTAGAAAAAAACCCTTTAATTATAGGTGTGGAAGGTGCAGGATCAACATCAGCTGAATCATACCATTCATTTAAAGGTTTTCGACGAAGCTCAGTTATTATTTGATTTCCTCTATTTAATCCAACATAACTTATTAATGTTTCCTCAACATGTTTTGTAATTTGGTCTATTCTTGAAGTACTTTTACATGGAATTTTTTCTATAAGCTCCCCCCATATTTCTTCAAACTTTTGTTTAAGTTCATCTTCATTTTGTGGAATTTTCTTCAAAATTGTTTTTATTTGTTTCATCTCCAATATCCCTCCTGTTAAAATAAGTGCTATGGCTTTTTCAAAAAATTTTGTTTTGCCATGTGTTGCTAAAACTTTTTCAATCTCATTCATTTGATCATGTGTTATAATGTTCTGATCACAATATTGATTAAGTTGTTCCTTACAAAATAGATTGCATTTACATAAGTATTGTAATTGCTCAGCCTTTAATATTCTGTTTTGTAAACTTTCCTCAAGGCTATTTTGTTCCCTTCTCTTTTTGTCCAAATGTTCTTGAATTTTTTCGGTAATAAATTTAGTGTGCTTAATTTGTTCTTTTTTGAAATTTGACACTGTCCTGCTACTTTCTTCAATGGCTTTACAGTGTTGCTCAGCATTTTGCTTTAACTCTTCTTTTAAGTTGTCCAGCTTTCTTTGAAATTTAGACTTCCACTGAATTACTCTGTCACCATGTTGTTCAAAATAGTTATCCATTTCAGTTTTAATGCTATCATATTTTTGACAAACATAAATCTGTAAATCCTGAAGTTTTAACTTTGTTTTTTCAGATATATCATCTAAAAGTTCAGTACTTATTTCATTTTCAGTTTTAGACTCCCATTTTATCACATCTTCATTAAAACTCCACTCCCATCTATTATATGCAACCTCAAGTGAGTTATATGCTGCAATTTCCAAAGTATTTTTGAAGCTGAAGACAAAATTTTCGTTGAGAAGACCATTCCACAAGTCTTTTACTCTTCCACAGAAAGTTGTAAGAGATATTTTGCTTTCAGACTTTTCTCGAGAAAAAAATGGTCGTTTACTAGTTCTTTCTAATATTATTTCTATCAATTGATGCTTTAATTCTTGGGCTTGCCTACTATAACCTTGATTTATTGGAGCCATTGGTGGATCTCCTTTCCACAATCCTGTAAAATAGTGAACATCATTTTGATCATTAAAAGCAATTACATGCTTAAATTTTGATATATATTTTTTTTTTTCTTCCTTTGCTGCGGCTGCTGTAAAATAATCCAGTTTTTTAGTTAAATTGGCTCTGCCTACCTCACATTTGATATTAGCCCCAGCATTTTGATGAATAAATTTACAACTTGGGAATATTTTTACTTCTGACATACGTAAAAATGCATGAACTGCTGTTTGCAAAATGTCATCCATGTCTCCAGGAACTTCCCCATAGATATTTACAAGTGTAAGGTTAGCCAATCCTATCACAAATGTAGCTAATTCGTTGTCATGCTTTTGCATTTTATTGGGATCTAGTTCTGGTGCTCGTAATCCCTCCGTGTCAACAATTAGCACATATTTGCACTTTGTTTTTTCCTTTAGTTCACTATCAAGTGGCAATAATTGCATAAAAGCACCTCGAGTGCATCTACCGGCACTCACATTGAATTGCAGACCGAAAATAGTGTTTAGCATAGTAGATTTTCCGCTACTCTGGATGCCAAGAACTGAAAAAACAAATACATTTGGATCCCTGAGGAGAATTATGGCTTCATTAAGTACAGCAGTAACCCAATTAAGGGGAACATGAGAAGCGTCCCCATCAATTAACTCTATAGGATAACCATCAATTAATAATTCTGCAGCTATTTGGGGTAAATTGCAGTATTTTTTAAGCTGTTCCGAATCTTGAACTGATTCATATATTTGTCCAATTTCACGTAGAAAATGTTCCAACCCCAATGATGATTCAATTATTTCATTTTGCAACTCCAGCAATTCCTTTTGTAATGAATTATTTTTAGCTTGAGTACCTTTGGAAAGTGTACTATTTGTGTCAGTGTCTGACAATGTGTCTCTCAATTGCTTGAACTTGTATTGTTTTCCTGAAATATCTTGAATTGATGAATTATTCAATTCGAGTTTCAAGTATTGTAAAAAATAATTTCTGATCATAAAATTTTGACTTCCACGAAACTTTTCCAAATATGTCACAAATTGATTAATTAGAGGAGTCAATATTTTTGAATGAGCAAGCTGCTGCTGTCTTATAACTGCTTTTTTTTTCTTTATTTTTTCAACATAAGTATTTACTGTGAGTTTACCTCTCTGTGTGCATCTGTGATATTCCTTATCAGCAGAAGCCCAATCTTTCCAATTTTTCCCTTGAAGGGGTAGCAAGTCATCTCGTTTGCAGCCACCATTATCTTTAACTATTTTCAATAATTCATTGGCATATTTTTTTCCAGCTTTGCACACATTGTCAAATTCATCTACTGTAATATGATTTGATATCACGTCACACAGATCCTCAATGCTTCTCGTAATATACGATGTTCCCATTTTTGTTTTCAGCTCTGAACAAATAGCACTGTTTAATTTAGCTGCATTCATAGAGTGTAAACTAACGTAAGTGGCACTGGGATACTCTTTCTTCAGTAACTGTTGATCAGTTCGTAATGCATTAAGGAATACTATTCCACCAGGAGATGAATACATTTGATTTATAATTACTTTAATAGAGTCTGAGAGCTGAAAAATTTCTTCAGTTAAAACAACAAAAAATATGAATGATATTTCACTAAGTATTTTGGATTGGACAGGATACCCTCTTGCATCCCCATGAAGATTAAGGAATGTTATTGGCTCCAGGAATTTATCTGTAGCCTTTCCTGATGGCAAATACCAACACATATCAACCAATCCTTTACCCAAGATACATTCATACTGAGCTCCAGGAAGATCATAATGAAAGAAATGATCATGATCGCCATTGCTAATAACTTTGTTTAAAATTATAGACTTAGATCGACCATATTCTTGCTGATTACCTAATCTTAAAAATGATACGATTTTCATAGGATGCTTGATCATTGGTTTTGTAATTTGCATAGTTAGCTTGTTCCCGGTACTAGAGAATTCTTTAATAATTGAGCGCATAGACCAAAGTGGAAAGATAAGCTGGTCAGCTATTTGATCTGGCATTATAAAAGGTATTGCAAATTGACATTTAGCAAGTCTTGAAAAAATATCTTGTCTTAGAAAATCATCAGAGCAAATCAAAACAGCCAGTAAACAATCTACTGGGTGCAATCCAGAGGTTTTCGTATCATTTATGGAAATTTCCCCCTGACTATCATCATGTGTAGTAAACTTATCATAACTCTCACCTATTACATCTCTGTATTCACAGTCATATGACATAATTTTGTGTAATATTACACTTGACAGCTTTTTTATGTCTAATCCAGGAACTGATTGAAGTGACATTTTTAATGGTTCCTGGGCAACGCACAATGCTTCTTGAAGCTTAAGTTTTTTGGGGTAGTATTTACACAAGTTTAACTTGTGAAAAATTGTGTGAGCATGATGATTAATTTCCATTTCTTTACAAGAATTTGGAAACATGTTTTTTACTAATTGAAGGGGATTACTACTTGACAATGATTCATGTTTTTTCTTGACATTTTCTATGGAATTTAATTCTCGTTTAAATTCAATGGTATTAATGGATCCTCTGATATATTGTTCAGTACAGGTCGTGATTAGATCTGAAAGTTTTGATTCAAAAGCATTCATCATAGACCAAACATGGTGTATAAGGGGGATATCAGATGCTGCTAATATAAGCAAATATATTTGCCTTTCTTTAATCATAGATTTAGCATTGTAAATAGCTAAATTTTCAGAAAATTCTTTAACAATAGTATCGATATCCTTCAAAGAAAGTGGGATAAGCTGAACATTGCCATGGTTGAACACTTGTTGATATGGATTAAATACGATTCTTAAGAAAATATCGTCATAACTATTGGGGCATATATTTTTGTGAACATTAAGTAGACCTTTGGTAATTATGTTTGCCGCAAGTTTTTGAGAAAGAAACCAGGACATAGGCAATGCATTTTTAAAATTTATAATGCTCTTCAATACACTGAAAAAATCAGTTAGATTTGAAATATTTTTTAGGGTGGTTAATATCTCTGGGGGTACATTATTTTGATAAAGCCACTTACAAATTTCAGTAATATCCTGGTTGATACAAGTAAGCTCACTTAATTCTGATAAAATAATAATTTTCTTCATAAAATGCACACTTTTTGGAATAGATTCTACAGTGTTCGTGGGAAGCTTACTTGTCAAAATTGAAAAAAAGCGCAATAATGCTGGCTGAGAGATATAATTTGTTATCCAGAAATTTCGTTTTGTAGCATCACTGAGCACGGCATTTTTTACACTCAATATATACTCTAAACGCTCTTCAATCTCTTGGATTGTAAGGTCATCATCAATATGCCATTCTTTAATATTCGTTTCAAACCTTTCGAGAGCATAATAGGGCAATTTTGCCTCTTGTTGAGCATTATATTTTTGCTCTTTAGTTGAATCTTCATCTGCCATACTAGTGACTATTTCAAGAAGATGTTCCAAATATTGTTTTTCTTCTTCTGATTGTGTTTTTTTTTGTATTTTTATAAAGTCCTTGGCTCCAATATTTACAAGGGAATCTATACTCAAGCTAAGCTCCAGAAATACATGACTCCAATATTCTACATTCAAATGAGCTTGTTGAAGACACTGCTTCATTTTTCTACAAAAAGTATACAAAAATTGTTTTTGTTAATGCAGTAGAAATTGTTAAAATAGTGCTGAATCATAATTATTTGAAATTCTTATCAGCTAAATCCTTAAAACTACAGGTAAATTCACATTACAAAAGCTTTGCATATTTTACATGAGGTTTTATGTAAGCAGTGATCATTATTATCATCCTCACTAATAAATCCTTACAATAAATTTAATGTCATAGGCGGTGGCGGCGGTCGGGCTGCTCGGGCAATGGCCCGACCACTTTTCATAGTCAATTATTTACTTCGTAAGGTAAAGATCATCACCACACTCTTGCCCTCGCTTTACTCACGGTTAGATGCTGGTTTGGTGAGGCTAAATAAAGCTAGTTTAATCTATGGCTTCTCACAGCTCCACTGTAAAGGATACTATTGATCTTCCGAAGTCTCCTCATCAGCCAAAGGGATTCTCTTTTCCGAAAAAAAAAATTTTTGAGCTACTAAACAGTTGTTTAAAGAAGAATCGTTTAATACTTGGTCCTGGCTTCATTATAGTAAAGGATCTGACTGCTTCTGCTTCAGAGGGCCAGCTAACCGCCCACAGAACAAAGGATGTTCTAAAAAGTATTAGAAATGAAGAAATGTTTAATCTCTTTTGGGAAAAAGTTATAATGATGACACAAGACATTGAGATAAATGACCCGGTTATGCCAAGAAAGAGAAGAGTCCCTCAACAATATGATGATGGTATTGCACAACCAGAATACGATCAAACCCCAAAGGACATGTATACAAGGATATATTTTGAGGTTTTAGATCCGTTAATTCAAGCCATTGAAGCTCGATTTGATCAGCAGGGTTATAAGATATACAGCTGTTTAGAAAGTCTCTTACTTAAAGCTGCCTTTTCCACAGAAATGGCTAAGGTCTTGGAAGTATATGGAACTAACTTCAATTCAGTCAGTTCCATATACTTCCAAGAGATGCAAGCAGGCCAATGTGAAATGCCATATTGAAATTTATATTAATAAATAGAACAAAACTATTATTGTTGTAAACTGAAAATTTAAGACCTTTCAATAGTAGTGACTTTCTTTGCATTTTTTTTAAACTAACGCTGAGGGTTTGTACTCTTAGTGCTCTGGTTCTATTGTGAACTGATGAAGGGCTTCAAGTTTGAAATGTTCCCTTATTGTTTCAAAAGTCAACTGCGTAAAAACTGTTGCACAAAAAAATTATTGCTATATATCATTCCTCAACTTAGTAATGAGCCTATACTCAATAATCAAGATGACTTTTTGCGTAGGGTGAATAGCTGTGACAACGGTACACTAACCAATTAAATTCACTACGGTCACCAAATTTGAATAGAAAATGAACTCAGATAATTGTACAACCTAACTGCATCCCATTCATTCAGGTAATGTCCAAGACAACCTAATTTAAGGTTGAACAATAAAATTTTCTTTGATAACTGGTAGATTTACAACACAAAAGAATTGAAGTAGGAGACAAGATTTATCACCAAAGTGAACACAAAAATGCAACATCTAATCAAGATGACATTCATATTATGTCCAAGTAATCCCTAATTTTAGATTGTGTTATCCTAGATGGTGTTTCTCTTGCTTATTACACAAGTCACAGTGTGATATGGTGAGATATTTCAAGGATTAGGACCAACTCAGGCTGAACTCCACCTTCAACTCGGATCACAACTATATTTTGTGTATGTGTACTACTTAAATTCTATCATCTCATCAATTTTCATATGTACAGTGCTTCCAGCTTAAAGAGTGGATTTTTTAACTTTTTGGTTAAGGTTGCTAATTCTGCTATAATTTCTCAAGTATGTGTAATAGAAAGCTAAAAATTTGTTTTATTATACATTAATGTCATATTAACATTCAGACAAAACAATTTTGTGGGTTTGTGGTTATTGTTGTGGTTATAGGTGATGGAACTGGGAGCTTCAAGACAGTGAATTTGGAAGTGTTTAAGCTGAAAAAAGAGAGATTATTTTTCCTTATCTCTATAACTTGGTATACTGATACTTTAATACCAGAAGTTTCATATGAGCCAGATTTTGTGGGCACACTAAAGTTGAATCTCGAAATATTTTAAATTTTAAGAAAAAAAGTGTTTAAGCCAGGATTTTTGAATTTATTGAGTTATATCTCTAAAAATTTGACATATGATGTAAAATTGCCTTAAAATTATTATGTATAACTTTGGTAGCTATACCTTGAAAATTAAGTGAGTTGTGGCTGTTTTTCACCAAAAAAAAATTACGCACGGTAAGGGTCATCAAATGATGACGTTTAGAGCGCGTTGTGGGCCTTTATACACGTAAACGCGACGAGCCATCCCGCAGTTCTTATCAAAGAATTCTTCTGATTGGTCCCCTAGCCCTAGCCCTAGCCCTCGCGCGGCGCTATAATTGGTCACGCGCGGCGCTATAATTGGTCACATGATTTGATTAACCAATGAAATGAGTTTTTTTGATAAGAACTGCGGGACTGTAGAACGCGACGTCACAAAACAGCGCATGCGTATTTGTGCAAGGGCGCCAGTTTACCGCTAATTGTTACACGGGTATGGCTGATTTAGCTACAGTTGTATCTCAGGCCCTAGGTATCAAGTTTTATGGTGCTATTACTGCCTATCATGGCCAGCGTTTTAGCTTCCGTCTGGAGCTGCACAACCCTAGGACTCCAACTGCATCGACCTGATGTTGTCAGAATACCGAATGCTGAGAGCCTTGGGAGTATTAAACTCCTTCAGCTTTTCTTCAGCTCTTGAAAAAGATGACCACTTGGATAGGCTTGGCTCCACGTTAGTAATATACCAGCCAACAATTCTGACTGATTTCGACTTCGTTTACTGCTGCTAGTAGAACGATGAGAATCCATACAGCCGATTGCAGTCCCGTCTTACCGCTCTGGGAAATAACCGTTCGACCTTAGCTCGTTAACTAGTTGGCGAGCGAGCGTAGCGAGCGAGACACTTACAGGGGTAACACAATCTAAAGTCGGAGATGTTTATTTGTATACTAGTGATGTGCTTGAGCACAAATGGCGAGGGAGCCTAAAGACTATACTATTTTTACATGAATGATTTTGACTTCTAACACTGAAGCTACTGAAAATAAGGTCCAGTTTTTTATTTTCGCATACACGGTAAAGGGATTTCAGTGCCATAGTAACAACTCTCTGCAACTGCTTGAATTGAAGGAAAAAAACAACAACAAAACAATACACGTTATTTAAAAGTTTTCTTTGTGATATTCTTTA
>WLWI01004031.1_pt1 | contig 12489 bp, 17 predicted proteins | sample 6701501 | NCBI WGS metagenome assembly WLWI01 (sample SAMN12718690, study PRJNA515312) | sponge metagenome | isolation source: marine sponge | host: Mycale hentscheli | place: New Zealand: South Island, Marlborough, Capsize Point | collected 2014-11-01
ATCAATTTATTGACTTAAAAGAAGGCCTACTCCTTTTAAAACCTTTCTTATCGTTCACATTTGCTTTTGAAAATTCTCTTTAGCTATGACTAGAACAATGAACAGTAGATTTTTAAGTAAGAACAATAAGGTTGTTATGCAAGGTGTATAGCTATGACAAGATTAGCACAGTTAGAAAAATCTCTGGAATTTGTAAGACCTAATTGTGTCTCAAATATTCAGAGACTGTGGTAATTTTCTTATTTACATTAACAGAACATATTTATAACAAGTATGTAAACTAAACATTTTAGCTTTCACACTGAAGTTCTAAGGTGCTGAGACTAAGATGCCATACTTGGCAAAAGAAACCTGTTTGTGTACATTTTCACGTATTCTTCATTTTGCTAATTGAGTGTTTTTTGCACCAGGTTTAGGAAAGTTATAAATTGTGCCGGAAAACTGGTAATTCAGTCATTTTTGGGGCAACTGAAAGAAGCACTGACTGCCATTCGAGTAAATAATACAAAATGTCGAACAAGATATTATCAATTCTTCTCGGGCTGGTAATTGCTACACTCTTATTCGATCTTTCTTTTGCTGGTACACGAACTAGCTCTCGTGGAAATAGAGGCAATAAAGCCATTCCACGAAGGGATGGAGTTACCTTTGGAACTTTCAACACAGAGCTTGTCCCAATACAAGAAACCGGAGGAAATACAATGACAAAGCTAAACGAAAGAGCAGATGCCATAATTCAGCTGGTATGTTAGCTATTTGCAGCTGCATAGCAAATAGTATTACTCAAATGCTACTTTCTTTTACAGATCAAAGATTCAGATGTAGATGTTTTCTGCCTGCAGGAAGTATTTGTTGGAAGCATTCAAAGGAAGTTTTATGAAAATCTTAAGAATGATTACCCATATATTTTCAGTGCCCAAAGTTTCAGTCCCATAAGTGCTAATGCTATGCAGGTAGCTTGCACTGTACAGAACCTAAGGACGTTTGTTAACTGTACTAGTCAGTGTGCTGGCCACAATGTCACCCTTGGAGAAATGAAAGTCTGCATAGTGAACAGGTGAGCTTTTCTCTGTAGCAATACCAAATCTATTAATTCATTCAAGCTTCAATATTGAAGCAATCACCATTAATGGCTAATGTTAATGTAAAAATTTGCAAAAGCTTTCAATTTTGTGTGCCACTTTGCTACTATGAGTGCCTTTTGTGTAGGTGTGCTTCTGTTTTGGAAACGTTTGGCCAGCCATGTAGAGACTGCATACTTCTCCATCGGATCCCTGATATTTTTGAGTGTGCTTCCAGCCCAGCCTCCGACTATGTCACAAATTATGGACTCATGCTTCTCAGTCAAATACCTCTGAACAACACTTTTTCTTCTCCATTCATTATGGAGAGTCAGTTCAGAGGTTATCTCGAAGCTTCTGTAAGTAAATTGTACTTAAATATTTAGATGAAGCATTTTTATCATACTTTGATTCTTTTTTTCTCTCCAGATATCGACACATGTAAACATTCTGTGCACTCATCTCACGTCTAATGTATCAAATGAATTTTATGGTAAGTTTATTATTATTATTATTATTATTATTATTATTATTATTATTATTATTATTATTATTATTACTATTATTATTATTATTATTATTACTATTATTATTCAGTTGGCCCACCAGTAGTTCCAGTACTGAGATACAAGTCCTACGCTGAGCAGCAGATGGATGAAATTATGAGACTAATCCTGTGGCTGGAAGACAAAAGTCACAATGTCGTCCTCATGGGTGACTTCAACCACGGACCAGTGACTGAATCTACTGCAGGATGGACTTTTCCTCTTCACTATGGCCTGATGACTGCAAGAGGATTGTTGAGTCCCTATGCTCTATTTAACGGTGACTGCAGCTATACTTTCCATAACTGGTGTGGCGTTATAGACCACATCTATGTCATTGCTCATTTGGCTTGGAAAGTGAAGGAAACTGAGGTAAGTGTGCTGTGTGAATTGATGGTGATATAATATTATGTCGTATGTTTTGTATTTCAAACGCAGAGGATATTTCACAATGCAGTGACCAACAATAATGTCCCTGTGTCCACCCACACTGGAGTTACGATTACCTTTAAAGGATTCTGTGGACGTAGTAGAGGCATGTCAAAGAACAAGTGTTCCGATTGGTTCTCGCCTCTTCTGGTGCCCAATCCGTGGAATCCTCTAACAGACCTATTTGGGATCTGCAAAGGGTTCAATTGAAGACTCATCTGTGCTTTTAAGGCTTAAGAGAGACAAAGACTTTTGCTTGAACTACTATAGCACGTTTAACTTGTTGTGTTTATGAGTTAACCTAATACATGCATTTTTGGATCTAACAAAGATGGAGGGAATGGTATTCAGCGTGTGTCTGTGTGTGTGCATGAAGAAACTGAATGAAATGGGGAGGGGGGTAGGGGGAAAGTACAGTTTATGAGGACTGACCCTCAATTCAACGAACTATGTACTGGGGAATGAACTCTAGACTACTGTCATAGATTTTTTTTCCATAAATGTTTAATTCAAATTCATTCTGGGGTCCTGTGTCAGTGGTACTAAATTATAAGTACGAAGTTAGTAAATGAATGCTATGGCTTCAGGGTTGTGATGCATGGATATAGGAATGTGAAAAATAAAGTATCTGATTGCCACCAACCGCCTATTCCCTCCCAAACTTCTCGCGGTACCAATTATAACATTACAAAACATGTTAAAGTTTACTCGTCATATTGATTATCCTTACACTTTTATACATACTTTAGTGGCATTCATTATGTGATATTATATCAATATTTTCAATTAAGTGCAGCTTTACAAGAATGTCTTGGTCTTTGCTTGAAAGTCATTTGTTGAGACTCGTGAAACGTCTACAAATATAAAATATATAATCCCTTCACAACTTAAGATATAGACAGGTACCTTTCGACGGAGTAGTGCTTGATTCAAACGTTTCTGTTGCTCTAATTCTTCTGCAGTATCATTAAGTGAAGCTTCCAGATCTGCAATAATTTCATCTGAACTTCTTCCAGCCTCCGCCACGCCCTCAGCACTTCGTTTAATCCTGAAATAACATGTAATCATATGAATGCTCATGTTAACCACTCCTCACATACTGTCTTTTCTGTGATCCCAACTGCTTTAAGACAGCATCAGCAAACTGCAGTCAATAAAAGCAAAGGTAAATAGTTAGCAACAGTAACTTTTGCAGATTTACTTTCTTCCTGGCCTTGATAATGTCCTTCTTTCTTGCTTGCTCATCACTTGCATTCAGAGGTCCAGTTTCAACAATGCCTTCAAAGTCCGGCATTCCTCGGTGAATAGCTTCCACTAGCGCACTATACTGGTAAGATAAGTAATATTAGCCTGACTAATTACAAATGTATTAATATATAGTTACTGTTTTCTCGCTGTACAATAGAGTGTCCTCTAGTTTCCTCAGTAAGGCTTCTCTGGCTTTGCTTTCTTCAATAGAATCAGAAATGAACTAGAATGTTAGCATGTATGTGTAATGCAAGTATGCATAAAGATATAGACGACAGATTACACCGTAATGTACATACATACATACATACATACATACATACATACATACATACATACATACATACATAATATACATTCACTCTGACAGAGTCATCTAACTACCTGAGGTATGAGCTTAGCATCTCCTTCCTGCTTCTTCTGAGTTGATGATTTTGTCTTGCTGGATTCTGCTCCTGTTGCCTTCAGTTTTGCTAACTCATGTCGCACACGTGATAACTCCTTCAGTGTTGCCTGGTGACTGCCAATGGGTGGCTTTGCTAGTTCCAGGTCACTGACTTTTTTCCTGAGCTGAGCAATTGCTGTTTTCTGATTTTCAATGATGTCTCCATGCTTTTCTCGGAGGCAGTGATGGCCGGCTTCAGTTAATTTTGAGGGTTTCAGAGTCTTACACAAAGAAAGAAAAAGGCCTTAGTTTATGTATATGCTTTCACTTCTTGTTTATTGCATGTACTCAATGTAATTCAAAAGTTATTTTAACAACAATGGAAAAAGGAGCACCATTATAGTCTCCATGGAGAGGGAGAATGAGGTAGATTAGACTTTTGACACAATTATTAATATAATTGTTCCACATATGTAGTGTTGTTAATCTTAATTGAGCAGTTCTCATTTTCATTCTTGATAAGTGACAATTGGCATACAAGTTATGATGATGCTTATCTTACCAAATCACTGCCTTCAGCTATGCGACGTTGCAAGCTTAGTAGCTCTTCCTTGGTCTTTTTGAACTCTGCACTTATGTCATCCAACTGAGCCACTTTCTTACTTAAATGTGCCGTCAGGACATCAATTTCATCACCTTTGACCTCTACGATTGCCTCCTGTTTGGCCATTGTGACTTGTAAATCAGAAATAGCCTTGCAGTGCATGCTCTTCAGCTCCTCTACAACAAACACACAGACATCCATGTACATTCATAACAAAAACACACAAACAAACAAAAAAGGAATACCATGCTTGTGCTGAAAGCTTACAGTATGTTCAATAGACTATCCACCACATTAAACCATGAGGCCCAATATTTGAGATGATACTGACCTTCTCTATCCTCCATGTTCTTCTGCATGCTCCTAATTGTTTCACTCCTCTTCTTGAGTTCTGTACTTTTGCTTGTGTTGTCCTCACCGATTATTGTGAGCTGGTTTCTGTGTGGCAGTAAATAACAATGCGCATGCATTCACATGTACTTAGTACACATCATAGAGGTCTATTAAATGAGTTCAATGTGAGTGTGTGTGTGTGTGTGTGTGTGGAACATCATAAGATATACTTTAATGCTATTTACTGTTATCATAATTTTAAATAACATAGCTATTATACCAATAAAAAAACCCAGATTAGATAAGAGAGTGAAAAAAATAAGTGTATGCATTGAGCTTCACTCCAAGAATTTATACTCACTTGAGAGATTTTATAACTTGGTCAGACTTGCTACACTTTTCAGCCGTCTCTGTACAAATGAAAACACCATTAAAAATGAGCTTATCAATTGGCCATACCAGCTGACCTTGAGTTATAACTTTGACCACTCTCTTTGTTTCTTCAAGTTCTGTTTTAACTGTGGAATTCTCAATTTTCAATGTTTTCAACTCTTCCATCATACCAAGCAATTTCTTTTCTAGTGCCACGATAGTGATGGCATGTTGTTGAGCTTGCTCCTAAATCATTGAAGTGGAATAATGAAAGTAAAATATCCCTGACAAATATCTGCTTTAATGATTCACTCACTAACCTTATAGGCATCCATGTCTCTAGTCAGTTTGACTTTTGTGCTATTTTTTTGATCCTTGACTTCTGAAATAGCCTTAGAACTGTTAGCTTCTTGCTCACTGAGTCTGTCCTTCATGTCAGTTAGTTTTGTAATCAAGGAGTCCTTTTCATTTCTTTCCTGTTCTAGATCCTGTATACAATAATGAATATATGTACTTACACTAGCTATAGTTGCACAGTAACAGCCACAAAAAAAGAAGAAGTTAATCCTCTTTAAATTTCCCATTAGTAATGTACATTCCCCACTGTTGCACATACTTGTACTGGGATGGTTATCAGCGATAATTCTGACATTTTGCAATGGTAACAGTTAAACCAGGTAACTCTTGGAATTATTGCTAGATAACAGCCCTCTCATTCGAGCTTCACACTTGGAATCAGGGTAATTCCTCAAATACATTGTTTTAACTTTACATTTACTACAAAAATCAATCTATATTCTTAAATTGGTTCCATTAAAATACTAAAACAACACGTTTTATATACTCCCTCTTTTATACCCGTATTATTTACTTTTATAAATGATGAGTGATAATAAGTAATGTGATTTCTAAGTTTTTGAATACAGTAACTGATTGGTAATTGGTCACTTTCATAATATATTGAATATATTCCTAATTTATTAATAATTATCTTGCACTGAAAGCACGAATCATTCATATTTAACAAAGTTTATCTAAATATAAAAGGAAGAGATAGAATTATCACACTGGCATATTCTAAGTGAAGACTTAAGCCTTTCATTTGTGGCATTCAAATAATGTGAGCATGTGCCAGTTTACATGAAGAACAAATTAAAATTCAAGCACAGGACTGAATCAATGTAGTTTTTTAAAACTATTTATTAATCCTTTTTTCCTTTAACAATGTGTTCCAATAGCTCAAAAGTGTAGGCGAACTATACCTAACAAATAAAAATATTCAAGCCTAATGGGAAAAAATTAAATCTCTATTGAAAAAACCCTCCCTCATTGCACTTGATTCCACCTAGTCTGTACATGTATATAACTTCTATAAAGCAATATTCTTAATTACATCTGCTCTAGTAAAACCACGCTAATAATATTCATATTGCTGAGATGTTAACTGAAGGTTAAATTATAAACTTACACTTTTTAATAGCTCCAGCTGTTTAGCTATGGACTCCACAGACTCCCTCTCTTTCAAGACAGCTTCTTGTTTCTGAACATCGAGCTCATGCATTTGCTTTTGAAGTTCTGCTGTTCTTTTCATCTGAATTAATTATCATAGACTGGAATGAACCGTAAAAATTTACATATGTATATCTTACTTCTTCATCTTGCTTGACCTTATCTTCCACTTCAGCTATTCTTTGCTGCTCGTCCTGCCTCATTGCAGTTATAGCTCCACTGAGAGAAGCATTATGTTCCAGTTCGACTGTCCTGATTCTGAAATTAAGAACCAAATTAATGTAGTAATTAATTATTATCAACTTACTTATCATTTAATCTCTTCATTTCCCTTTCATATGTTTTAAAAGCTTCCGCCATATTGGTTATCATTTCTGCACAGGTGCTTGCTATTAATATATGAAAATAATTAATATATTTTGTGCAATGACTTTGGTAGTCTTCTGTACCTTCAGGTGGACTTTCTAAGGTGGAATAACAGTTCTTTAAGTGATCACTTAATGCGTTAAAGTCCTTTCTAAACTGTTCTTCTAAAGCAGATAAAATTGTTAAAATATCCTTTGTAGTTTCCTTGAATTCAAGCCATAATAAGACATATAATAAACATGTATTAAGTAGCTAAGAAATAAGCGTACATGAAGATCTTTCATGTTTCCATCAGAAGATTGTAGCTCCTCAAGTCTTGAACTTAAGCTATCATGAGATGCACTATTATTACTGCGTAGTTCTTCCTGCTCACAAAAATGTAATTATTATAACACAAATCTTAATGCATTGAATTCCACTGACACAAACAGATTTCCAAAATTGTCCCAGTTGAGCAACATCAGCTTGCAATTTTGATAAAGTCTTTCTGTCCTGAAAAATGAAAGAAAAAAAAAGCAAAAGCAACGGAATAATGATGACAGGTAATGGAGCAACTTGAAGCAGTGACAGCATACTTCTGTTTGCTCTTTCTCCAATGAAGCCAGCATATCCAAGGCTTCTTCATAATTACTGGCCATTTTGGATACTAAATCTGCTGCCAGTTTGGGGGAGGTGGGGCTGATGCTGTCCTGGGATTGATTGCAGCTAGTAATGTGATCACACAGCTGTTTAAGCTGAACACAATCACAGTTCATTGATCTGCTTTTTTCTAATCACATTACAATTCTCACCTCTGACTCGAGTTTTCCTATTGTGGTGGCCATTTCATTTTCATTCCTTTTTGATCTTGCAAGTTCTTTCTCCATAAAATCACATTTTTGGTGGACCTAAATAGAACCAAAGAAAGAGTAAATTAACATAAAAATAATTAGAGTTGCACCGATAATCTATCGGTCTATCGTTTATCGGTTTATCGGCCTACTTTTTCGATATCGGTATCGGTCGTCAACACTACCCGCCGTACCGATATAATTAACTGATAGAAAAAAATTCGTACTCACCGCGTGGACACTGAACAGATGAGTTCTACTTGCTCTTAGACGGCGTAAAGACAAAGAAACTTAACTACGATGTGTAAAAAAGAGGTCACCAATTTGGCACTACTTTGTTCCTGGCACTGATGATTTCTAATTATGTAAACATTTAATTTTCAAAATTCAATGAATATATCTATCTGTTATCGGTATCAGCCTCGATTCTAGATACAACATCGGTTATCGGTATAATTGGTAAAATCTTCTATCGGTGCAACTCTAAAACTAATCAACTCTACAAAATAATGCTACTGTGAAGGAATATAACTAATAAACAAGCAGCATGAATGAAGCTGATACTGAGATATATAAAATGGATATTTATATATGTTCTTATGGAAATAGTAAGCAAGAAGGTATAGAGCATAATCTTCAAGAAGTTGGAGAAGTATTTACTCAGTGATGGTAGAGTAGAACTAACAGGCTCATTTGTACTCATCATTTGTGAACAGAATCATGTTTTAAGTGAACCCCCAAGTTTGACCATACCATCTGTCCTTCTGAATTGATACTCTTCAGCTTTTTAACTTCTGATTTCAATTGCTTTTCGCTTTCCACTAGCCTACTGTGTTCAGCTTGCAGAGTTGCTAGAGTCTACATCCATATTAAAAACAAGTGATAATGATATACAATTCATTATATAACATTTCAAATTACCGCCTGAAGATCATGATTGTTTGTTTGCAATTTCTTAGTCTGTTAAGAGAAAGCAAATAAATTACTTCAAGAGTTTATTTACAAGTATTACTTGATCGTGTAGAGAACCTGTCCTGTTTTTCTTCTCAGATAATTGCTTGCGAAGTGCTGAGATGGTGTCCTTATCTTGCTCTCTGCTTGCTCTCAATTCTTTGGCCTCAGATTCCAATTTGGTTTTAATTTCAGTTAGCTTGTAGAGTTCCTTACGTACGGTGGCTAATTTAGTTGACTCAGATTTTAGTTTTCCTTCCAACTTGGTTAAAGTACCATTAGTTAATGTGTAATATCAATGAAAATTAACCAGTGCATACCTCAGTTTGTAGACCGTCTAATTCTTGGGCTTTCTGTTCAAGAACTGATTCATAGTGTGATAGTTGTTCATCCATTTCTGAATTCCTATTGAAAAAAAAAAACAGTGTGCTTGCTCATGTAATATCACTGAGATTTATTTTTATGACAGCAGCTTTAGTGCTGACTGAGCAAACTAATACTTTTCTCAAGCCAGTATATGAGACCTTCCATTCATTAGGGTATACCTAACTCGTTGACCAAACATTTTCTGAAGAAAAAATTGGAGATATAATGAATTCAAAAAGAGTAATTTAATAATGTGCAATATCTAGAGACATATATCCATTTGCTCTTAATTTCAGTACTTATGGCTATTGTCATCCTTAAATCGAAGATGAAACAGAATTTGTTGGGATATGAGGAATTGTATTTTCAGTTTTAGTGAAATTATAGTGTCACATTTAATAGAACATAATACTCTTAGCCAAAACTTTGTTTACCTGGAATCATGAGCTTGTATTGATTTTTTATACTCTGTGAGCTCCCTTCTAAGAACTGAGATGACTTCATCTTTCCGTCTACTTTCTGATTCTACATTCCCCAACTTGTGCAGCTCATCTCTTAAACACTCTACCTGGTATTCCTAAATTCACCGGCAATGATTATTACTTTTAACTGTTGTATTTATTCAGTGAATAGGACATGCATGATAGGAATGAAATGTACCTTTTCCACAATGACTTCATGAAGCTTTACCCAGCTATAGCTTTGGTAAGGGTGATTTTCTGCAACAAGAAAGCATGTAATAGAATAGCTGCCAGTTACACCATACAACTCCTTACCTCTCGGTGATCGACCTGGCGCAGACATCCCCTGCTTTCTAAAACCATTTGTTTACATTTTTTGGCACCAATCAAATATTACTTAAGGGGTGGGGCTGATTGCTAGAGTTCCCGGCGTCTGCGCGCCATTAGTTTTCGTTTCCAGGGAGACGGAGGCGTGGCGTAGATTCAAACTGGGCTATTATGTACAAAAAAAGTCGGACAAAAAAAAAGCGGGAAAATTGTTGCGCGCTATATAGCAGCCTCGCGGACAAAGCGTGGAGCATTTCTCAAAGAATCCGCTGTGCTTGAGTCTGTTGGGAATACGGAAGAAGTCGGTAGAATACAGTAGAAGTCGGTAGTGTTGCAGAACGATTACCTAGTTTATATTATGTACAATTCTCCAGTCAGAAGCACCCCGTTGGAGGGCGCCGCAGTTTCTGGAAGCTGGAGTTACCACCCGAATATGTTCACTCCTGTTGGTATGGACGTCAGAAAGAAGCTTTTTGAAGAGGATAAAGATCTTAGTCCCAGTTCGGGATACTTCAGTCAGTCTGTAAACGAGTGCAGCGATATAACAGGAGGAGGAAGCCAGACTAATTTATTTAGTGACTGTTCTCCCTCGGAGGAAAAGCTGCAAGTTCAGGTAAGCTGCATATGTAACAGTCAGTCGAATAAGGATATCTCTTAAGGATAGCTCAAGAGTGTAGTATTTAGGCAGTCACAAGGTCAGCTGGGGGAGAAATTATCAATAACAGCGTCATTTTTTTTAAATAGATAAAAATTGATCAAGTGACTCCTCGATCGTTATACAAACGTCATACTGGTGGCCGCGTGGGAAACTCCACGTCTCCTCCCCTCATGAAGAAACAGCGTCTCTTCTCTCCCTCATCTCCTACTACCCCTGACAAGTTCCCGGCCCACTTCCGGTCTCCCATGAGGCCATCACTCTCACCAGCTATTTGTTTGGACTTTAGCTGCGACAGCCCATCTTCTCAGACTGAAATGGTTGCCAAGGGAGACAGTAGCAGCGACTCCTCCATGATCTGCTCTCCTCCTAGGATTGAGAGGCTGCAGTTGTATGACTATCCCAGAACTCCTCTCAGCATAGCCAGGAGCTGTGGCCTTGCTGTGAAGGAAAATTTAGCTCAGAAGTTTTATGACCCTAGTCGCTCGCCTTCACAGCTTATTTCTAAATCTAGTGGCAGGTAAATATTTATTTTATGCCAATAACCTCAGAAATTTTATTTATTTATTTTTTGGTGACAACGGGGTAAAATGGAGTATTTGGGTCAAGTTTTTTATTAGAATGTGGCAATCCTTCAGTACTTTCTTGTGTGTGTGTGAGTATGTGTATGTGTTTGTGTATGTTCTAACTGAACTGTTTGCCACATAAGGAAAAAACTTCTGATTGTTGTTCCCTTTGTTCTGCAGTCAACAGTCTGGTTCACACCAGGCCAAATATGTGTGTGCATGTGTGAGTATGTGGTTTATGGTTGAAATTGAAACAAACCCTCCACAGATAGATCATTGTTCTTCTGGTGAGGTACATATATGTGGTCAGGATGTCCTTTATGGTGTGACTAGGGAAAATCTTAAATGGGCCTCAAGTTGGAGGAGCAATTCAATTATGCAATGCCACGCAGTTTCAGGTTTGATAAAACAGTCTTCAGTGCATGCTATTGGGGATTACTATCAGTTGGTAAAGAATCAGCCGCCTATATAGCTCAATTCAATTTATGTGGGTTGAAGAGAGTGGTACATACCTAGTGTTGTTGCACTAATAACAACTTGAATATTACTAAGTAGTGGTTTAGTGCACGAGTAACTCTGACATTTAGCATTTCATTGGTTGTGTGCATTGTGGCAGGGGTAAGAGGCGTGTCAATCGTTGTGGCATCCACCTCGTGCGAAGGGGCTCTCGGGGCACCAACATCAACCCATTCACTCCAGCTGAAGTGCGTGGCATGATGCACCAGAGCATGGACTCCTCCAGTGCTGGGACAGGCTCCTCTCCACTGCTGGTGAAGAGAACAGGTTCCAGGTCGCACAAGGTTAGCAAGTAAAGTAGCCTGGCAGTGTTTGTCCACGTGTTTAGAAGGTGTATTGTGGGTGTGCTATGTGGTGTAAACTTACAGCTTTGAATTGGAAAAGTTGAGAGAGAGTGAGTGTTTGGACAGTGTGGTAGACAACAAGTAGCAGTTGGCTGGCTGTTCTGGTAGGTTGTGGTCTATGAATACTTACTGGACATCACAGCTATTGTTCTTTTCTTTTTTCTATCCCTTCCCCTTGCAATGATTTTATGTGCTGACTTTATGGATCGTGGGTTAGTAGTGTTTGTAATTGTTCTTCATTCCATTGCAATTGACACAGTGGGATGCACTGGCTTCAGTGGAATGACTTGCCTGTACAAACATACACTTTACAGAAGTTAACTCTGAGAGAGAGCAACATCTCCCGCTACAAGGAGGAGTTCCACGAGGTGTGTGTGATTGGCTCCGGGTCCTTCGGGACGGTATACAAGTGCATCAACAGACTGGACGGCTGCGTCTATGCCCTCAAGAGGTCTCACAAACCTGTGGCAGGATCCTGTGACGAGTGAGTGGTTCTGTATGATCTGTCATGAATGGTGCTACATTGTGCATAATATTCTAGTGTGTATTCTGAATGAGGATTTTTTTTTTTGTGCCCATGCTAATATCATCCTTCCCATGTTTCGGTGTGGATTGCCGTGT
>WLWI01004033.1_pt1 | contig 12488 bp, 4 predicted proteins | sample 6701501 | NCBI WGS metagenome assembly WLWI01 (sample SAMN12718690, study PRJNA515312) | sponge metagenome | isolation source: marine sponge | host: Mycale hentscheli | place: New Zealand: South Island, Marlborough, Capsize Point | collected 2014-11-01
TACTGTCCCCGAGGCAATCTTCAAACGTTCATCTTCTTTCTCTCGCTTAGTGTCACCCTCCCACCAAGCAATCAATCCTCTGTGTCTCGCGTGCGCCCGTGACCGCATTACGTAAGGCGCAATTAAAATTTTTATTCGCGCGTAATCGGTTAAAGAATTTATTGCACAGTTTTGAACTTAATAAAGATATAAGGCTTGCTTGCTGCTGTAGTACCGGAAGAAACTGAAGAAAAGCCTACTAAACTGTGTCTTTTGAAAGAAAACAAAAGGCACCCACATGATCATTTAAGTGATCACATACTAGATCTATAATATTATGCTTGTGTGTCATTAACAACAATAATGATGTGTGTATTTATGAATAATTCAGTATTTAGACTGGCAGGTAAAGCATCATCAGTAAAAGTTGGTAACTAAGTTGTCAGTAATAGTTGTTGAAGCATTATTAGCTAGTATCGAAACCTGTGGTGAGTATTAATGAATATACATGATCCAAAGTATATGAAAAAAAGCAATGGCAATGTATGTATTCATATATTATGTTCAGAGTTACATACATTTCAGAGTTCGTACACCTCATTTCCCTAGGGGTACGTAACTCTGAGATTCTACCGTACTTATAAATTAATAATTATGACAATACAAATAACATGAACCTGATTCAGCCCTAACACAGTCTTTACTTCCTTGCCAACTATATTCACTAATAAAAATTTCAAAAAGCCCAGTTGCTAAAACTGCAGGATTTTAGTATCCAATTAACTCAACATGTTTTCCCCTAAAGTTTACATTTCCAATAATATTGCATTTTTCAATTTCCTCTCATAGTTTCACCCCATTCTCCTAAATCTGATGATAAATGATTAATTTCATATATATTCTATATTACTAAGGATCAGCACAAATTATGGCATCAGGATATGATCCAGATCTGCTACATGGATACCCAGATCGAGATTCATTATACAGTATTGAGCCACAATTGTCACGCAGACCACCAGTTCGAACTAGAGGTAGTATGAGTTTTTCCACTCAAAGCAGAGGCAGAGGTCTAGCTGTCAGTGATGAGAGAAATTATGAAAGTAGTAGAGGAAATAATTTTAGTACTAGAGGAAGAAGGCGAAGCGGACGTAATAGTACCTCTGACCAACGTAAAAGATTGTATGCAGAGCAACAAGATTTGTTCGGAAATGCAGGTCATCATTATAGCACTAGTTATCCTGCAGTTTTACAGGAAAGGCCTCAACAAGCACAGCAGAGTAAGCGACATTTTAGCAAAGAAAGAAAGCCTCACATTGAGGAGAAAGGATACCACAGGGATCATATCAGAAAGCATAGTCAAGGAAGACATGTTATCAGAGAGTCACGAAAGTCTGCAGGTAATGAACAGGTAAATTTTGAGAGGAGATTTGACAAAGCTTATGCTCAAAATCAAGACAGCAATGAAGAGGAAGCTACGAGTGCCTCAAATGGTTACCATAATAAATACCACAGAAATATGCATAAAGTCAGATGTGGATCTCCTTCAGATGTCAGATTTCAAAATTGTCAGGAAGATAGTAGGAATGGTGGTCAATTCAAAGGAAGACAAAAAAAGCATACTCATGAAAAATCACAGTATTTTATGAAAGAAGAACAGCTTCAGTCTTTGAGTCAAAATAATCCTACAGATGTGTTCACATTTGCCTGTCAAAATGAATTAGTATTCTTAAATTCCTTCAAGCAAAAAAATTTATGTGCTCATCCAATTCGCTTGAAACAGCTTGTTAAAGTGTTGCACTCTTTCATAGGAAGTGTGAACAAACAGTTTGTAGCGGCTAAACTAGCTTGTATACTGAGTATAGATAAAGATAATATTTTTATGACTGCTGTAGACTCAATGCTTAAGAAGATGCCTCAAGAGACTAAACCCTATATTAAAAAAGAAAATAAAAAATGTCTTGGCTTATTAGTAGACATTGGGCAACTAGCAATAAAACTTATTCCATCCACAGTACTTTACAGTTACCCAATTGCTAATCTTTCTCAGACTGCAAACGATTTGCTCAGGCGTGGTGAAAAATTAGAGGCTACTATGGAAAAAATTAAGACATTAAGTGAAATGTTTGATATTGAAAAGGATAAACATATTGTAGCTCAATTAGAAGAAAAATTGCAGAGTGTCATTGGATCTGTGGGTGAACCACCACAACCTTTCACAGAGCTTCCCATATTACCTACCCCAGATGAGCTGAAAATCCTATCCAAAGATGTATATCTCAGACGCAACATTGTTTCTGGTGGATATAATAGCTGGGATCATTATTTTGACATTCAGTTTAGACTTCTCCGAGAAGATTTTATCAGACCTCTTCGCGACGGAATTAATGCTTATCTTAAATCAGGATCAAGTCATGGCATATCAGATATACGAGTATACAGGAACACTAAAATTTTAAATCCTGTCTGTCTTTTCAGTGGTATGGGCTTTGAAATTAAATTTGATGTAGCAAGATTTCGGAATATCAAATGGGACCATTCCAATCGCCTTATCTTTGGTTCTTTGCTTTGTCTATCCCATGACTACTTCTCTGATAATATAATGTTTGCTACAGTTGTCAACAGAGACCCAAAGCTTTTAAAGGAAGGAAAGATTACTATTAAGTTTGAAGACAATAGTAATCCATTTGCCATTGATCCTAGTACTACTTTTGAAATGGTGGAATCCACAGCTTACTTTGAAGCCTATCGTTACATATTGCAGCGCTTACAAAGGCTATCACAATCCCCAGATCAAATACCCATGAAAAGTTATATTGTTGACTGTAATTACAGTGATGAAGTAAATGTGCCAGCTTTCTTAAAGCTACCAACCAGTCCTCCAGTATTTGACTTAAAAGATATAATTCCAATGACATCATCTCATACTTTACCTACACCTTTTGGCTTAAGAAATGTTTCGATGGCATCTTTTGGCTTAAGAAATGTTTCGATGACATCTCGCAGATCTGTTAGCAATCGACCACTAGTTTTTGATGTTACTAATGCTACTCAGTGGCCTCTGTATGAACATACAGAACTCGACAACTCGCAGCTCACAGCATTGCAAGTTGCCCTTTCTCAAGAAATGGCGGTTATCCAAGGCCCCCCCGGTACAGGGAAGACATTCATTGGCCTCAAGATTGCCCATGCATACTTAAAGAATCGCAATATTTGGGACCCCAAAAAATCATCTCCCATATTAGTGGTGTGCTATACCAATCATGCCTTGGACCAGTTCCTAGAGGGAATCAAGTTTATTTTGCCAGATACCAATGTCATTCGAATTGGTGGAAGGAGCAAGAGTGAGACATTATCCAAATGCTTACTTCGTAATGAGGTCCAAAAAGCTCGTACTGATAAAAGTATTCCTAAAGCTCTTTTCGATGCCTATAAAAATACTCGTGGTAATATTTTTGATCTTCAAAAAAACATTCAAACCTATATGAAAGACTGTGACGCAGAATCCAATGACAAAATTATAGAGGTAGATGAATTACAGGAACATATTAGTGACCACCATCTCCATCAGATTCTTTATGAAATGCCAACAGAAGAAGGCAAAGAAATTGAAGTATGGCTTAATCTTTGGTTCGTTGCTGAAGAATCAGATAGTCCTGATAGTGAAGAAGTTAAAATAATGGAATCTAGTCGTAATAATGATTTGGTTGAGGTTGCTGGTAAAAAATATGATCCTCATAGTAAAGGCAATGATTCTATTGTAAATGAAACAGAGCTCAGTGATGAAGATTTGATTGAGGTTCTTCATGAGGCTCGTGTACTGGAAGATGAAAGAATGATTGAAGGAGAAGAAATAGAACTACCTGGATTTCGACATGCTCGTGAGTTTCCAAAGAAGGACATAAAAAAGAAGAAAGAGAATCCAACATCCGATAAGTGGAATGTCAACCAGTTGCCAGAGAAGGAAAAAAAACGCCGTATAAAGAAAGGATTTACCCATTCTCCAATGGCACATGACAATGTGCGTAAAATTAGCAATGTATGGAAACTTCCACTTCAGCAAAAATGGCAACTTTATATGTATTGGATGAACCAATATTTAAATGAATGTAAAAGCCAAGTCAGTTCATACGTTGACAGTTATAATGAAGCATGTAAAAGATACAATGATGCTCATCGAGAAATTGAGTGCTTTGTAGCCCGGAGAGCAGATGTAATTGGCATGACTACAACTGGAGCCGCCAAGTACCATCACCTTTTAGACAACTTGCATCCTAAAATAGCTATTTTTGAAGAAGCAGCAGAAGTCCTAGAAGCTCACCTAGTCACTTCAATAGCCTCAAGTATACAGCAAGTCATAATGATTGGCGATCACAAGCAATTAAGGCCAAAACCAACGTGTTACAAACTTGAAAAGGACTACAATCTTGGCATATCACTATTTGAAAGATTGGTTTCTCCTATTTCTGATTCAAATTCACAATCAGATTCAAACTCTCAATCAGATTCAGATCTGGATAGCGATGACTTGGACAATGAAACCAACCTTGCAGATAAATCTCAAGAAAAAAGCCGTTCTTTCACTTCCTGTGAGCCCTATTCAGAGTCAGACAGTGATTACAGCGATGACATTAGTATCTACAATCACCACCATGACTTTGATGTCAGCCAATATCGAAGAAATGAAGAGGCTAAAGGCTTCCCTTTCGTCACTTTAGAGGTTCAGCATCGAATGAGGCCTGAAATTTCAAAACTTGTTTGTCCTAGTATATATAAAAACCTATTTGATGCCGAAAGCGTACAAAAGTATGAGCACATAAGAGGAATAACCAAAGATCTTTTTTTTGTTAGCCACACTCATAGAGAAGAAAATATATCAGATGATTCTACGACCCATGTCAATAAATTTGAAGCAGACTATGCAGTTCAACTATGCCTCTATTTGCTGCATCAAGGATATGCTACGGACAAAATCACTATACTGACAATGTATCGTGGACAATTACAGGAACTCAAGAGCAGAATGAAACGAAAGAATTTTCAAGGTGTTCGCGTCGCTGCCGTAGATGACTATCAGGGTGAAGAAAATGACATCATTATCCTTTCACTGGTTCGTAGCTTCTCAGCTAAGAATAGGATTGGTTTCCTCAATATACAAAATCGAGTGTGTGTATCATTGTCCAGAGCAAAAAAAGGATTTTACATAATTGGCAATGGCAATTTATTAGAAAGTAAAAAGAAAACTAAGTGGCCTGAAATTATTGACTACCTGAAAAACCAAAAGTGTTATGGCAATTTGAAGCTTTGTTGTCCTAACCATCGAGAAATTACTGTGATCAGAGAACCTGATGACTTCAAGAAATGCCCTGAAGGTGGTTGTTTGCAACCTTGCAATGCGAGACTCCAATGTGGCCATACATGCCCGAGTATCTGCCATTTAAAAGACAGCAAGCATGAAAAGATTGTATGCGATAAAAGATGCACTAAAACTCTTTCTTGTGGTCATAAATGCAAGAGTATGTGCTTCAAGTGCAAACAGAGTAAACAGTGCAAGCCTTGCACTGAAGTTGTGGAAAAGGAACTTCCTTGTCGTCACATAGTGCGCATAGAGTGTTCAGCTACTTCTTGCCCAAAGCCATGTGGCAAGATATTACCTTGCAGACATTTATGTCAAAATATTTGCTCCAAACCTTGCACCACCAAGTGCACAGCCCTCGTTGAGAAATTGTTTCCATGTGGGCACAAAAATAAGACAAAGTGTTTTGAAGAACCTGATGTAGCTTCTTGCTCAAGCAAGTGCGGCAAAGAGCTTCAGTGTGGAGACACATGTGAAGGCACATGTGGTGGCTGCAAACAAGGTCGTCTACATGTGCAATGCTGGAAGAAATGCAACCGTCAACTTCTGTGTGGTCATATCTGCGAGTTTCCATGTGCCAAGCTTTGCCCTCCATGCAACAAACCTTGCAAAAACAAGTGTGTCCACAACACTTGTCCCAATAAATGTTCTGAGCCTTGTAAACCCTGTACAGAACCCTGTGAGTGGAACTGTGACCACTTTAAATGTACCAAACCATGTGGGGAAATTTGTATTCGCCCACGATGCAACCACCCCTGCCTAAAAATGCTAGCATGCAATCATCCATGCATAGGCTTATGTGGAGAAAAATGTCCAGACAAATGCCGTATTTGCCACAAGGATGAAGTCTGTGAAATAGTTTTTGGTGATCATGAAAATGATGAAGATGCAAGATTTATTCAGTTGGAAGACTGTAAGCATATACTTGAAGTTAAAGGAATGGATCGTTGGATGGACACAGATTCCACCCACTCTAAAGAAATTCAGTATAAGACTTGCCCTAAGTGCAATACTCCAATCCGAAATTCACTTCGATATGGCAATATTATAAAAAATGTTTTAGCTGGCATAGACGCTATCAAGCGAAGGAATCAAAATGAATCTGGTTCATTAGCTCGTAACTACAAAAAAGCCAGGGAGGAAATACAATGTTTAGACAACTTTAAAGCTGTGGAAGGTGATTTTGCATCTATAGAAGAGGACATGAAAAAACTGAACCAAAATCCAAACTTGTTTCAAGTTCAAACGATTAATTTTCAACTATTGTTTCTACCAACTCTATTGTATCTACATAATTTGGTGGATGTTATTAAACACATTTCCATTGACATTGGAAACTACAGTGTCACAGCAGCCTGGAAGGATCTTGCTGATTTGAAAAAGTTTCTTATGCAACCATTCCTGTCTCCTCAGCAATGCTCTGACATTGAGTCAGAGGTGCGGAGAGTATCTTGTCTGATCAAATTCTTAAATCTCTATGGCAATTTGCCAGTGCGAGTGAGAGGTTTTAATGACATCGTTACCACAGTCCAAAACCTGATTCAAATGTCCCCGCGAATCATCAAGGTGTCACTCGAGGATGAAGAACGTTACATGGACATCATTAAAAACATCCGCAGCAAATATAGCATCGCCGACTTGCCATCAGAAAGACAAACAACGTCAAAAGTTACTACCATTGGTCTCCAAAGAGATCATCTTCGGTGTAAATGTCCGAGTGGGCATTACTACTATGCCAGTGAATCTGAAGGGCCGATGGAGCAGTCTGACTGTCTGGAATGCAAAATGAAAACAAGTCGTTACAATCGAAAACCAAATGGGATGCTGGCAAATTTTATGAGAGATAGTGTACATTTCTAGTTTTCATTGCTACAAGAGTTTAGATTGCTAAATATATTCTATAGCTGCCTAGTCATGTTGTGTTTTTGTAGTAGATTTGTCTAGAAGACATACTTAACTTATTTGCTATGTATTGTTAACGTTTTTACTAATAACTTATTTTATAACTTATTTTACTTTTAATTCTAAGTTAGTGAGAATTACATTTACATTGCAAGTAGTAGCAAACTAAAAGAAATCAAAAGCAATAGCCTAATTATTAGGTATAATAATACTTGTGATGAGCTTCAGCACAAACACAAGTAATTCAAATAACAAGGTAGCTAAATTATTAATCTGATAAATTATTGATTTTTTGCTTTCGCTAAATCTGTATGCAAATTCCTTACCTAAATTTTCCCAAAAATAGTGGTAGCTTGTGTAGTGAAAAAGAAAAAAAAGAATCCATTCTTACTATCCAAATGACAAGTAGTTCCTGACGAAAAGCATTCTAGCTACTAAAAATAGCCAAGTTTAAAAGTATCTATGGTAGAGGGAATCCAAAGGCATAGCTACTAACCACTAACTTCAACTGACCAACTTGGAAAAAAAAACAAAAAAATTCTATGAAATTACCACACAATTTTACTTACTTACTAGCTACTGTAGTAACAGTTGCTGATATGAATTTTAGACGAATTGATGGTCCCGCGGGACATATAGAAAGGAAAAAAAAATGTATGGAATAATTTCATTGAACTTAATCAACACTGGGACCCTCTGGGCCCTCCACTTAACTGGGACCCTCAGGACCCTCCACTTCTCTGGGACCCTCTGGACCCTCTACTTCACTGGGACCCCTCAACTTCTGGATTTAAATCATTTAATTTTCCATCCAATTTTCGCCGATTTTAAACTTATTTGGCTTAGATAATGTAAAGTTTTAATTTTATAAGTCCTTTTAGGTCGTAGCTATGATACTTATATCTCTTTGTACATCGCCTCCACTGAGATTTCATTTGCCTCTCTAACTGTGTACTCAAAGCTGCAGCCGTTTGGTAAAGGGTTTGTGCAGACGGTCGTGACGTATATGTGCTGTGCCGCGCAGTCGTTTGTTACCGCTCATCTGGTGGTGTATTTTTTTTTATTTTTCAGAGAGAATTCAATATCTACGCTCGGCCGAAATTCCTGAATTGAACCAGTTTGGGTGAGTTAGGGAAATAGTTGTGTGGACTTGATAAAGTTAGTCTTCGTACAATTTTGCGTGGTCTTAAAATTCAAGCTAGGTGTGTAGCTATTGATTGAATAAATTTCTAGCTACTTGTATTTATATCAGTTATATAGCTAGTCATAGACGTAAGTAGCCTGGTCACCGTACAGTAATGTTAGCGCTGCTAGCTATTATAGTGTGACACTTGAGTTCTAGCGGTCCTTATATTTATCGGATAGCTAATGCATTGTGTGTTGTTTTTTTTGTTAGGATGAATCCGTAAAAATAAACAGTTGTATTGGGGTGGTGGTATGTGTGCTGTGCCTTGAGTTAGTAGGTAAGTATATGTTAGCTGTTGTGTGTGTATAGTGCTAAGGTATTCTTAGGGAATTCACCTGGGGATATCCCTATGCATTGTTATGGTTGAGGAATTTGGTTGGGGGATGGTATGTGGACTTGGTCGAGCTACAGTTACACAAAATGAGAGGACTTTTCCTCTATGAACTACCTACATTCAAAGGCACCAAATTAGCAAGTTGTATTTTTATTCATTGTATCCTTTATAGTATAGCTAGTGCATAACATTTCCTATGTGCATTTTATGAAAGAAGCGTATAACTTGGTACATAACCTTTTTAGTTCCAAAGGGTTATTTTCAGATCGAGACCTGCCTTTGGTTTGACCTTTGGTGACCTTTAGGTGCTAATTAAGGGGGAAAAAGACACTCTATTGAGCCAATAACCCTTCAGCTCAAAATAAATGCTTAGTGTTTGATCATTTTGAAGCTGATACTTTGAGGAATACAATGAAACTGGAATTGCATTTATATAAAGTTATGAGTGTGGCGGACACTCAGAACCTCCTAAACTTTACGTCATCATTACCTCACATTTATGTCACGTCATTTTTCTTATTTTTATGATCATCAATCTTTACCAAATATAATTTGGGGAACGCACGTGAAATATTAGAGTCTTGCTAGTTCAATTTTACTCGTTATGTAGTTTAATCAGACACATGCTTGAAGTTACAAGCACATGCTTGAAGTTACAAGCACATGCTTGAAAGTTAAGCACACCAAGAGCTAGTCCCTAGTTTTCAAGAAACTGAGAGTTTAGATATTTGAAATAATTGTAGCTGGTTCAAGGTAAGCAACTAGTATTAAATTAGGAAGCATATTTTAGTAATATATTTATTATGTAGGCCTGTGAATCAGTTACCTTTTGGCTCATGCTGATAGGTTTCCCAATGGCCACAAAATGTCACATGGTCATAGATGCTGGCTTATCTTCACCAAAACGTGCTGCCATTAGTACCAACTGGGATGCTTGTGTGCTCTGTCAAGAAGTAACTGGGGAACCATTGCAGTGTCATAAATGCTTTACTAATCTTTATAACAGAACCAGAGCTTCTGAGTGTGCAGATGCTGAGGCATATAGCAATTGCCATTTCCGTGGTATAGCATTTGCAGAGTTGGTGGCATTTATGGAGGAAATTAGAAGAGAGGAAGGTATAGCACCAGTTTTTAAGCTTACATGTACAAGACTCGGCTGGAACAGCTTGGTGTAGTGGTTGAAGGACGCATACACACTTCCAGACTGAAAACCAGGTTAATGTCAGTGTTTCCAGATCTCAGAGCCCATTCACAGGGGAAAAGCATAGTTTTGAGTTTTGAAAATGATGTTGGTGGTGCTCTGAAGAAGGCCTGTAACTATGATAATGATGCAATGCATTTGGCATGTGCTGCTGAAGTAGTTCGTAAGGAAATTTTTGAGAAGAATTATATATTTGACGGGTCATTTATTTTGAACATACTTAAAAACTTGTACTTTTTCAGCTTAATTAGCACCTAAAGGTCAAATCCAAGGCGGGTCTCTACCCTAAAATGATCCTTAATATGTTTAGTACATGTACCAAGTTTCATGCTTCTTTCACAATATGCACATAACCTTCAATTTTTAATGCTAAGCCGCCCCACTATTACCACTTGGTTTAGTTACATCAGTCCGCTTTTTTCTCACTTACTTTTCTTGACCCATTCATGAATGCACATACCACCGTAGTCATTGTCATCAGTACTGACAACACTTTACCAACCAACCTCAGCTTATTGATTAATACACATGGTTGTCACCATATCGTCATCACTGTTGATCACTCTTTCCCAATACGGCTCAGCTTTCGAGTACACCATTCATTATCACTTTTTTCTCACTTACTTTTTATATCCCATGAATATATATACACACACCACCGTCATCATCATAGACAAGCTAATTACTGACTCATCATTGACGATGCTCACTAATTGGGCACAGCTAATTGAATACACGCGTCGTCATCGTCATCTGGCACTCAAGTGTATTGTTGAGATGATATCACAGAGAGAGAAGTGCATCCAAGCAATGGAACTAATTATAAAGCAATGATGAGGTTCCAATCATGATTTCACACCCATGTGTGTGTGTGTGTGTTGTATGTCCCTTTATTAGGTTACCTGATGTCCTCTTTTCCTTGGCTATGCATTGACTGTGAGGCCCGTGGTTAAGTACTTGCATTCCTTTGTGTGAGTGTATATCGGTATATCTGTGGGCCCAACCTCTCTGTTGGTCCTTCAGTGTAACTGACTCAGTGAGTCAATAGCAACTAGTGTCAATTGCTCCTGCATCGCAGGGTGATTTGAAGTGGGAAAGCGGTAGAAATAAGCCGTGGCTATTAGCAGCTATTGAAGGACTAAGATACTTGTGTTCTTGTGCTACATGCCTAATTTGACAACCATATTTTATATTTGTTCCAAATAAATTTCCTTAGCTCTCGTACTCTTCTCTCCCACCCCTCCCCCATCTTTCCCTTCTCCTCTCCCTCCCTCTCTATCAAACCCACTGTGTAATTTAATATGCTAATATTCAGTGAAGTAAGAACTTACACCACGTAAGAAATAAGTAATATTAACGGGTAATACTAACAATACACTTTACACATTGTAGAACGCATGTATATTATGTGTATCATTAGGTCTTATATGTGATATACCACCGTGTATCCTTTCAATGCCATGTATAAGTGTTCTTCAATACATTTCTTGTGTTAACACTTTTGAAGGAGTAGTGAAGTGAGTTTTTCCCCCCTTATATCTCCATGCACAATGCAACAACTATGTGATTCCTTTTTTTACATTGCGTTTCTTTTTGATATGCATGATTTCAGAGCTCTGGGTCAAACTCTACAATTCTATAATGTTAAAATAGAATAATGCGACAATTCTAGTATGAGCATGGAACATTGGTAATGTAGGAGTAGAGAGTGGGTAGTCAGTCACATGTGAGGCTGTCTGATGTGATGTATGACAAGTACTAGTTCCACCTGACCGCGGTGGCCAAAGGTATCTCTGAATAGGACTTTTGATGAGTTTTTTTGAAATTTAGTTACATACATACATACATACATGCGCACACATACATATTTACATACATGCATGCATACATACATACATACATATATATACATACATGCATGCACATACACATATATACACACATATATACATACACACACATACATACATACATACATACATACGTACGTACATGCGTGCACACATACATTGACAATTGAAAATTGAAAGTAAACTCTAGAAATGTTATAACAACTTCAACTGATATGTCTTAAATACATAAAAGATTACTTCACTGTTACTATAACAACAAACCTTTGCTCTATACGTCACAGCTAGTAACCATACTATGTCTTAGAAAAGGCTGCTACAATTCTTTACATTCTTCAAATATTTAAGGCTTTTCGGCTCGTGGTTCAATGTTTTATTTCCTTCTTGATTTCTATGGTTTCTGTGTGCTATCTTAAGGAGGAAATAATGATATAGTACATATATATTATTCATTTGATACAGGAGAATATCACGAGTCTGTTGGCTTAGTATTTACGCGAGTGCAGCAGGCACGAGCGTAAATACTGCCAATCAGACGAGTGATATTCTCGGGTCCAATGGATAATAAATTTATTAGGTACTGCTCATGCGCGAATACCTTGGTAACAAGAAATTTACCTAGGGGGACGTAATAACCCAACGTAATAACTATGAACACAGGTGATATGGAAAAATATTGC
>WLWI01004034.1_pt1 | contig 12488 bp, 9 predicted proteins | sample 6701501 | NCBI WGS metagenome assembly WLWI01 (sample SAMN12718690, study PRJNA515312) | sponge metagenome | isolation source: marine sponge | host: Mycale hentscheli | place: New Zealand: South Island, Marlborough, Capsize Point | collected 2014-11-01
ATGGTTGCTATGGGGTTTTCCCAGCCAGCATCGAGTTAAAAAAATAAAACGGTAATGCACTATTCCGCGGTAGGAGATTAGATTTTTCCCCGCGCGTCCAAACAATTCGGGAACGAGAGGGTTAATGGCCAGCTGGTTGTACTTCTCGGGTGGCAGCGTACCCTTGGCCTTACTCGAGCTACTTGAGCCTTCGTCCCGATCCCACCACACAGCTGATACAATTTGACATTTATCTAAGCTCTTCATCATGTTACATAATATGTAGTCACATTCTCTCTTTTTTTATTTCCACATCTTTAACTGCTAATAAAAGCTCATCCAAACACTGGACAATCCCTTAAATTATGCTCTTACATTGTGATTAGCATAAACATTATACAGAACAACTACAATAATAGCTACTTGATATGATGTATCTTATCTATTACTTCACAAGTTCATCTTGCTGTGGGCATGGGTCCACTAGCAGCACATGGCGTGCATAGTGGCTTTATATACTGTGAAATTGGATTCATTTTCAAGAAGTGGTACTCCTTGTGATAACATTGGGGGACCTCCTCCCTCTCTGTACTGCCATAGTCATCCTTTTCCTCCACAGTTAGACTCACTTGGACTCCAGGACAGTGGCTCATGATCACCACTATCAAATATTCTCTAATGCATACATATTGATAAGTATAAATTAACTGCAACACACTGATTAAAACATCCTTACAGTTGAAAAAAGTACTCTCTTGAATGTAGTTGTTGGTAAATATATATGGTCAACAACCATGTCTTTGTTGTGGCGGATGGAGTTGACAGTTGGATTGGATGCACACAGAGTGCAGCGACCATCTTCCAGTACATAGGGGCTATAAAATCCACGGCTGTGGATGAGTCCATAGTGAATGGGATGCTTCCAGGTAAGGCTTCCTGGATAAGCAGGTCCATGGTGGAAGAAACCCATCAAAACCGGGTGTGATTTGTTTTGCATCGCATCAAATAGCACTTGAAGCTCTTCATATTGCTGCTCCTCATAGTTCCGGTATTGAAGTGGGTAGGTAAAAGGTGGGCCATCTGGAATAGTAACACAGAGTGGACATGTAACTAGATAATTATGAAGAACACAGAGTTGATTTATTACAGTAAAAGGGTTTTTCAAGCAAACCGCTCAGATGAGTACATGCAACATTTCCGACACCATCAACCTATATATGAACAGATACAGAATGAAATGTTAAAATTACACATACACCATGCACATATGCACACATGCACACACATACATACACATACTCACACATACATGCTAGCACACACACGTGCACACACTACATCAAAATTACATAGGCCTCAAGAAATCCTTTGAACTGGCTCAATGATGAAAAAGGTGTAGCTTTAGTGTTTTTCAGCCCTCTCTTGCTCAGTAAGAGCAGCCCATAGTTTGTCTCAAAGCTGGACGCTGGAATATTCGAACAAGATGCACTTCCTTTTGCAAATCTGAGACTAAAGCAGTTGCGACACTCTGCAGAGAAGTCTTTGAGTAAGTTCATGCAACTGCAATGAAATATAGCAACATAATGTATAAACAAGACGAAAAATATAATTTCCTATGTCTCCAATGATAGGATGGTTCACCTTTTACCTTTCATTCTACACTTCCTAGTAGTTAAAGTTGAAGCTATCCTCAGAAAATGTTGAACGAATGGTGAACTATCCCATACGGTTGGAGGTGTAGGGAAATTTTAGTTTTCGTGGTGTGATAGGGACAATATCTCAAATTACATGTATAAATGAAGAACTATCTATTGTAGATGTATTGCCTCTGTTTCACAGGCCTTTTTAAAACAAAGAATTTAAAAAATGTTTGGCTATCACCTGTTCAACTCATGATCACATGCTTTGTACACAAGCAAATTGAGCTACAAAATAACCAACAGGCAACCAAATTGTCCAATTTTGTATTTTTTAATGCTTGTTAAAAAGAGAATACATCTTATAAATAAAAGACAGAAATTTTGAAGTGACAACTTACCGTAGCAAACAATATGTATAATTTCTTCCTGTCACATTTCCTGTGCAGGTGCCTTGTATACATCCGTATATTGATTTTATCTGTTGACTTGTGCAAGCTGTCCTTGTGCTGGTTGTAGGTTCCAGACTCTGTGCACTGAATGAATATGGATACTCAGAGTGGACACCAGCAACTATGTCACGTTGAACATTTGACACGAAGACCTCTTGAAGGCAGTACACATCCACTTTACTTTCTTTTATCTACATATTAAACCTTTTTCTTCTTCCATTTCCAAACACACTAGAATCTTAACAAACCTTTTGTATTAGCAATGTAGTTCGCTCTGGTATTCTGTCTGTTCCGTTAAATGAAAAGTAGTACGGAGCCAATGCTGTGTTGAAGGTTGCCAAAGTAACAGCCTCCCTTCCATTACCTAGCACCCCACATCCTAACAGCAGAACTAATATAATAGGGAAAAGCATACTACTATGTAAGCTGTTTAAAACTGCCATAATCATGTAGTGGTTGTTGAAATTAGCTCATTATATATAGGCTGTAGGAGGAGTTGTTGACACTCTGAAATTCGAGACTAACATGCTATGCAGGGCTAGCTACTGAACTGAATAATGAGCTTACTAGGACTTACTTAATGTTTGCATGAGAAGCAGATTTTAAATGGAAAAAATATGGTTGTTAATCTGTGTTTGGTATGTTGAAAATGCAGGAAGTCTAACACAAGCCCATAAACACTTGGTCACTCTAGAACTCATTGGTATTTACTGAAATACCTCACACAACATTAATTGCTCATAGACTGAATGAAGTGTACATAGCAACCTATTAATTTTCTTGTCACACTGTAGTTAGCTAGTCCGAGCTAATTTTTATTCCAACTACTCTCCTTATTCGTCATTACTAATGATGATCTGTGCCACAAAAGCTAAGGAATTCTACTTATACTATATTGCCACTTTTAGCCAACAAAAAGTTCAGTAACTTATACAGATCTACCTCTGGCAATCTATCAGCTTATTTATTTTATTTTTTCAATGTTACTGGCAGCTCTTATTTTGCTCTTTTGATTTTTATTATTTGTGGAGTGAAAAACTGGTCAGGTGTAAACAATGTTCAATTTTCCAAGGCGTTAATTTCAATAGCTTTCCTTAAAACTTTGAACTAAAATACTTAATATCTGCAGTGTGGTAATCCCATTCTGCCTAATTAGTTAACAGTGCCCACCAATCACTAATTTAATAATTCACCACCATTGTGCCACTGTGCTGTATAAGTACAATGTGGGGAAACAAATCAACAAATAAAACAAAAGCAAACAAAACAACAACAACAGTGCTTAAGGTAGAGATATCACATTTAGATCAAACCTGGTATTTGAAAGAAGATTCAAAATCAAACTTGTGACAATAAATAATGAAAATCAAGAAACAACTGACAAAGAGAAATTTTCACACGTTATGATACTAAAAAATAGAACAAATCATAAAGAGAAGACTAAATGTTGGTATTGACTAGCTGAAGTAGAAATTCAGTGCTCTGTTCACATCCATGTCTGCTGCTAAGAGGTATTCCTTTAAAGCATCATCAGATGATTCAGCTCCTACCACACCTCGCAATTCTTCCAGTGCCTTCTGGAAGGCCACAGATTCTGGGGAGCCATAGTCTTTGCTCAAACTGGCACCAAAACTGTCCAAGCTTCTCTCGATGTTTGCCTGAAATGATGATACCACTGGAGGACCAGATGCGGAAGAATTGCTACTGGTAGAGCTGGAACAGCTTGATGTACTGTTACTGTGATTACGCACATCCTATAGAAAATATAATACACATAAATGATTTACGAAGTGTAAATCTGTGGCAAAATAGAACAAAACAACAACAACAACAAAAACAAAAAAACAAAAAACACAACAAATAAAAAACAAACAAACAAACAAAAACAACAAAAACAACAAAAGGCAAACTCACTCGCAAGTCTTGGAGTTTGGTTTTGCTGGCAGAATTGGATGCAGCTGTGTGACGAACAGTCAACTGAGGGTTGGCAGAGTTGGTAATACTTCTAATTTCATCTCTCAACTCTGTTGGTAGACCATAGAAACCGTCAATCTCAGTCATCATTAACTCTGGATAGCTCAAGATGTGCTGCAAAGTTGCTTCCTATGGGAAACAGAAATACAAAGAAAGACAAGAAAAAGGCTCAAAATATTCATCTTCTACTTTAAACAAATCTAAACTTTTTTTTTATAGTCATAACAAACAAACAAGTAAATAATGAAATCACGTGTGATGGACCTGCTCTAAGTCTATCTATTCACAGCTACTCAAGTCCGCCTTACCCTCAGTCTCCGGGCACTGTAGTGGTCTGCTACTTGCAGAAGAGCAAAGACACTGGAGTCCGAGACTTTATCCACTAGCAAACTCTCGCACATGCTCCGTAGGCTAGTCGTCTCGTACCGGTCGGCCACTGCCAGCAGCTCGATGATGTCATCCACACTCATGGAGGATGTGTCCAGAGTGCCACCGTAGAGGTAATTCAGGAATGTACGGAACACTGGCTCCTCACAGTCGTGGATAATTATACACCTAATACACACACACCAAAAAATAAATTTTTATAAACGTGGGAATTATAGTACATTTGATAGCTTATTATCTATTGTATTATGTCAACATGTGAGTTTAATCAATTTCAAATAAAAAACAAAGTGGACTGGCACAATTGTGCTCATAACTAATTGTAATTCTAGACTGTCACCAATAATTTAATAATAAAAAGTGTGCTTTTCATTGAATAAAGATGGTGCGTTACATCAATAGTACATATACTGTTATTGAGAAAGCTATGCCAACCAATGATGTGAGCGTGTGAAGACTTGTGGCATGTACGTGTATGTGATGTATGCATGCATGTGCTTCTCCTCCTCCTCCAACCCTTTACCTGTCAATATCCTCCTTCATGCCGCACTGTAGAGCTCTCTTGAAGTACTCGCATCGTGCAGCCACAATCACCCGATGAGCCATGATAACCACGCCCTCTCCAGAGTCCGCTGTCCTCGTGTCTGCCGACGGCTCCGATGTTCCATTAGGAGGTGTGAATGGCATGAGGACAAACTTCATATCACTGTAGTCCATGGAGGAGAGGAGTTTGAGGCTACCCTGTGCCAACTGGGAATCGGTGGATGTCAGAATGGCTCGCAGTCCTGGCTGTTAAAGGTAGGCAAACACAAATATTGTTAATCAGAACCCCGTACAGCGATCTTCACAGGAATGTTTCCAGAAACCACTATATTTGCCAACTCTGCTCTAGTTGGCTAACTTTTCTACTGCGTAGCTCAAATCAGTTTGGTATGCATGTGTGAAAATGAGTTGCTATGCCTGCGAGTGAGATATATGTGTGTGCATGAAATGCCTTAAGTGTGCTCACCTGTTTAAGTGCATTAGGTGCCATATCCTCCTGGTCATCTTCCCTCAGTTGGGCTAAATCTTCTTCGTTCAAAATGTCGAAGTACGTTAGTGCATCATTCACCTCAGGTTTTTGGACAAACTTGCATCCCTTCAGAATGGCTGGTCGAAGAGGAGACTTGAATCCCTGCACTTTGCGGAGTCCCCAAGACTGAAATGTAGCATACAAACAAACAAAAAAATGACAAACTATCTAGTTCATTTCCCCCCCATAATTTATCTGCCTCTCTAGCGATAAATAATCAAATTTCTATACACTCAAATACACTGTATGTATATATATATCCAATAACAGACTGTCCTGCTTCACTGTGCTCAACAATATAAACTAAACTTATGTGAGCAATAGACCCACACTGTACACACTATAGCATTTACAGCCAAGTACGCATATATTGTGGTAAATTTAAACAAATAATTTGATGTTTTTCAACTTATATTGGCATACTTTCTTAGTCTCCGTGAATGAAAAGATCCAATAAGGATCACTAGCTATGTGTATACAGGTGTGACTAATCTAAATAGTGGAAAAGACCTACAAAGTCAGCAAAAATTAGGATTGTGGAGTATAAATTAAACTAATTGAGTGCAAAACTTGGAGGCAAGAAAATTAAATTCTGATTCCATACACATATACATGGGACATTTAAATTAAATCATTTGGTACAGTAAGCCTACAAACTAGTAGTGCTGGATAGATCAGAAATGGCAAGCAAGCTAATCCCATTAAAATATCATCTGGTAAGGGTCATCAGTGTGTTCAGGATTTTATGAGCTCACTGACAAAGTCGCTTGCTCTCTAACTAACTCAATTCTTTCTATTGGAAACGATATTGGCCAACACATACCCATGCATGCATGCATGAGAACAACTTAGTATAAGAGTATGATAAACTGCATTCTGGAATTCTTAACTAGCATTTATTTATAACAAAAAATGTTTTCACTAAAATGACGTTGTTCAAGAGAAACAATGTACCGGCCTAACTATATATAGTATGAAAGATTTCAAAATTTAATTGATCATTTCTTACCACATAGTTACAGATAATGGCAACCAAGAGCTTGAATTTCTTCCAGTCTAGGGCGTTGTCCACCAAGATATCTCGCTTGAGATCTGCTAGTTGCTCCATTTGGTTTGAACCCTACACACAAAAACAATCAAACACCAACTAAATAAACACACATGACAGCAACTACACATACAAAATGAATTGTAAGCTATTAACACCTGTTTGTTTACACAGTAGCTATCACAGTTGCCGCTATACTCCTGTCCAGTTGTCGTCCCTTACCTCTACTTCCAAGCCTTCCACGACTCTCATCATCTTCTCTGCCTTCTCAGACTCAGTCCATTCTCTGAACTCTTCTCTGGAGTACAAACATTACATGACAAACACACACACACACACACACATTGTATACATTGTCAACATCACCAATGGGGGTTAACAGCAACAATTGTCATGTCTTGTCCCTGGGCGTCCTTTTTAATGAGGCAGGCTAATGTGTTTCATCCCACAGGTCAAGATAAACCTTAATTAAGGGTGGCCGCACACCGCCTACGCAATTTTTTTGTTGATGGTTGCTATGCACGATTACTATTATTGTATACTTACAGGGGCTTCTCCACTACAACACAAGGACAAAGTACCTGCCGAAGGCGCCGCTCACTAATTTTAGAACGCATCTGGAATAAAAACGGGGCCCGGTTATAAAAATTTGTAGCACTTTTTTGGAGCGGTGCAGTAAGTTGGAGCTCCGCAATTTGGTGCACTACTAGCCAAGCCGATACTCTACTGCAAGACAACGAGTTCTTTTCCATTTCAATATTACTTCATGATTTATTCACAATTTATAAGATATTGAAAATTCTCGTTGTGGTGCAGTTCATTTTTTTTTTATAGGTTTACCCATGTGTAATTTTTTTTTGTCGTTCTCATTATTAGATTCCAAGAAAAACTGATACAAAATTTGGAACTTTAATTCCACTTGCAATGCTTAGAAATAGCCCCGCCCCCATGTCTCGTACTCCTTGTACGCGAGCAATTTTTTTTCAATTGGTTGGTATTGGTTCTAAAAAGAGCCCGCCTATATCAAGAGTAAACAAACATCAATATAACAATAACAAGAGAGTCAGAAGAGAGAGCAGTTTCTTGGAGATAGTCCGAGGTGAAGGTATTAGGTCTGTGCAGCTTGGGAAGTCTTCACTCCTTAGAAATCGAGCCTGCTGGATCCATCCACTTGAGTTAGGTGTGCAGAGCTTGGAGAACGGCTACAGGAGGAGAAGCAGGCCTGGTGCACCTTGCCACGTGAGTTCGGATGACGTATGGAGAGTTGCTGTAAACGGCTATGAGACAACAAGAAGCTAAACTAAAACACACAAATTCGCAAAGTATACTTCTGCTACTACTGCGCGATTGTTTCTGCTCGCGTAATGGTGGGGTATTGGCGGGGAATAAATTAATGTCCAGATCTACAGGCGGTACGTGCGCGTTGCTATGAGCGGCCACCCTTAAGAGTAATAAATAACCTATGCAGCGAGTGTTTCAGTCCCTTGCTTGAAACAATAAGGAGGACTTTGGCAGTCAAAATGACAGGTAAAATTTTAGTATAAATTCATTGGCTGTATGAACAGAGAATACTTCTGTAATCACCCTCTTTGTATACTATTTACTGAGGTCATAACTTCTTTCTTCCAAACTGGCACCACCCCCTTCCTTCACACTGCACACACCTCTTTTTGTGGGAGTGTAGCACAAAGTCTTCAAATTCCTTGCCTATCTTCTGCAGTCTCTTGAGTTCCCTGCCCTTAGATATAAACTGCAGGAGGATAGACATCTTCAAGTCCTGCTTCTTGAGGCGTCGCTTCACACTCTTGCTGTTGAGGGAGTGGACCTTGTCCATCATGGCTTCTTCTGCTTCCTTGGCCGTCTTGTTGATCATATCCCAAACTCGCTCAACCTGAACAACAACATCAGGAATATGATTAGCTTGGTACCTCACCTACTAAGTAATAATTCTTAAAACACACCCCCACCAATTTTCAAATTTCTGCACCTATTCTGATAAAAAACAAAACAAAACAAAAAACAAAACAACAACAACAACAAAAAAAAACACCCGAAAAAACAAAAAACCATCAACTTCTAATTTGTGGTCCCTTGCGTATATGTAGCCAACCCAATCTTTATGATAGTACAGACAAGTAGCTAAGTGAAGACCACTGTCTGACTGACTGACTGACTCACTAACTGACTGACTGACTGTCTGACTGACTGACTCACTGACTGACTGTCTGACTGACTGACTGTCTGTCTGACTGACTGACTGTCTGACTGACTGACTGACTGACTGTCTGACTGACTGACTGACTGTCTGACTGACTGACTGACTGTCTGACTGACTGACTGACTGACTGACTGTCTGACTGACTGACTCACTGACTGTCTGTCTGACTGACTGACTGACTCACTGACTGTCTGACTGACTGACTGTCTGACTGACTGACTGACTGACTGTCTGACTGTCTGACTGACTGACTGACTGTCTGTCTGACTGACTGTCTGACTGACTGACTGTCTGACTGTCTGACTGACTGACTGTCTGACTGACTGACTGACTGACTGACTGACTGTCTGACTGTCTGACTGACTGACTGTCTGACTAACTGACTGACTGTCTGACTGACTGTCTGTCTGACTGACTCACTAACTGACTGACAGACTGACTGTCTGACTGACTGTCTGACTGACTGACTGACTGTCTGACTGACTCACTGACTGACTGTCTGTCTGACTTACTCACTGACTGACTGACTGACTGTCTGACTGACTGACTGTCTGACTGACTGTCTGTCTGACTGACTCACTGACTGACTGACTGTCTGACTGACTGACTGTCTGACTGACTGACTGACTCACTAACTGACTGACTGTCTGACTGACTGACTGTCTGACTGACTGACTGACTCACTAACTGACTGACTGTCTGACTGACTGACTCACTGACTGACTGACTGACTGACTGACTGACTGACTGACTGACTGACTGACTGACTGACTGTCTGACTGACTGACTGACTGACTGACTGACTGTCTGACTGTCTGACTGACTGACTGTCTGACTGACTGACTGACTCACTAACTGATTGACTGTCTGACTGACTGACTCACTGACTCACTGACTGACTGACTGACTGACTGACTGACTGACTGTCTGACTGACTGACTGACTGACTGACTGACTGACTGTCTGACTGACTGACTGACTGACTGACTGACTGACTCACTCACTCACTGACCTCAGGTATTATGTAGACTGCTGTCTCTGACTTCTGTGCATCTGTGAGGCCATTGTACTTGGCAGCAGCACTCTCAATGAGTTCACTCAGCAGGTCTATAAACACTACCACCCTGCACACAAGCACACACAAACATCATTCTTTTGGCCTCATTTATCTGTACTGAGAACTCATTAAAGTGTACGTACGTACATACGTATGTATGTATGTATGTATGTCCTACTCCCTCTCATTCTCTCACCTTCCTCTCACATACTCCAGAATCTCGTGCTTCTCCTCTTTAGTCATGTCCTTCTTGTTGCGAGTGTACAGTTCACAGAGCATGCCCAACTTGGCCACACCTAGTGAGACAAACACATACTGAATAACATAAAACCACCTCACAAGTCAGTTGGCTTGCTCATGCGTACATCCTTAATGTATGCTAGAATGTGGTATACTATAGTTTACAAACGTTCTCAATTAGCCCTCAGTGATGAATAAGGACCACAGAGTCAATATTCCATAGATTAAGCAAGCCACTGATAGAAAAACTGAATCTAGCTTAGGCAGTAATTTACTGGAGTGAGTAAATATCTTCCAAGCCACTACCAGCTGCCAGTTGTGTTGTCATGAAGTTGAGTTCAAAGGCAATCAATCTTAAAGCACATTCACTTTCGAAAGAAGATTTCTAGTCTCAGAAAATAATGCCGTTGTATACTGGCTATACAGCCAGTATACTCCTATTTAATTATAAAATTATCCAGCAATATTATATTAAATTTTACATAACTTTCTAAAGGATGCTAACAACTTAAAAGCACAAAAGACAACCAGCAGCGTCCAGTGGTCTTAGGGTTGGGCTAACCCTTTCATATAAACTTTATATTTCATATCTATTTCCCACTACTTACCTGCTACAGCCTCCTTGGCCAGTTGCTTCAAGGCATATGTTATTTTTGCTGGGTTGGAGACTTCAATGCTGTCTATCATGTGCTTGGCATGCTGCAGTAATGCCTGGAGGTCATCCACCAGGGTCATCATGCCTATAGAATCATAACAATACACAAGCACTAACTAGTGATGTGCTTCAGCACAAATATAGCGAGCGAGCTGGTCTGACTGAAATCAAATTTGAATACTAGCAGCTTATATTTCTTTGTTAGTTTAATTTATTTGTGCTATTCTTTAGCAACACAATACTTTTACACACACCCACATACACACTTGTTCACTGGATAATACCAGCACAAGACATGCATTGTATTCTTTTTGTGGCTTGGCTATTGGACAACGGATTTTCAAGGGGTAAGCAATCAAATTTCCGAGGTTGACATGGGTAAGGGTCGATAAATCAAAGGATTCTGCTAGCTGCCTTTCCAAAGTATGCTCTGTCTATTGTACCAGAGCTCTAGTTGATAAAGCCTCGTATTGCATTCTCTTAGTGGACTTCACTATTGGACAATAGATTTTCAAGAAGAAACAATCTGTTATGCAAGGCGTATAACTATGACGAACGGTGCATTAACCATTACCACTGCCACATAAAAGAGAAGTCCGCTAAGTTTGTAAGACCTAACTGCGAACGTCCGTCTCCTTCCGTCTTTGCAGAGCTTTGCCTTTTTTTTTCTCGGGATTATTTCTAAGTCTTTTCTCCAAAATTTCTTGTGCCTGTGCTAATGTTTACATTTAAAAGTAGCCTCCGGGGATGGACACTCATTGACCTTTTTGAACTTGGCCATATATACATATATACACACCAAAATCTCAATTGAAAATGAGAGTCTCGCTTCGCTCGCCCAATTAAAAAAAATGTACTGTATACATTTACATATGCAGTGACAGGTGTGCGTGTGTGTGTGTGTTTACACACACTACACAGAATATGGGAAACAAATGCTGGACAACTTCGCATACGCATCGCAGAATTTAACTGAAGTCCTTGATGGTTGCTGTTTTGATGGTTTATTAATACTTTTTTTTATAGTGGTGGAGAGAAACACAATGCTTATATATAGTTAAACTCATTTTACACACTTGTATTGTCTGTAAATAATTTTTACTCACTTAGCACAGACATTGCTAATTTGCCAATACAATATAATACACACACACATTTATAAACACGCAATTTCACACTTACGATTTTTGAGGTTGTTGCTATTGATGAAGGCCTGACAGAGCTTGGCTAGGTGAGATAGCTTTGGGTAGGAGGTTATGGCAGTAGACAGCTCCTTGGCCAGTGGTAGATTCAGCTGGGTGGGGAGTGAGTCGGTGTAGAGGAACCTGAAATCACAACAACATATTGTCTCTGAGCATGCTCACAAACACACACACACACACACAGAGGCACGATAGTCATACTACTTGTATGTACGTACATATGCATGCATACAAAGTGTACTGCATAGAATACTGCACTGGTGTCTTATGCAGTGTTGAGCTAGTGCTTAGGCTGCTAATAATTATAATTCATTACTAACTGGAAACAATTTTAGAATATATATGTGGGTTTAGTACGTGTAATTTATTTTAAAGTAAATGGGACATAACTATGGTGCAACCAATCAATATATAATACTTATAGCACGAGTCAGAGTACAATATGGGAAAATATTTTATGAGCACGCAAAATATTTTCACGAGCCAAAGGCGAGTGAAAATGTGGCGTGAGAGTAAAATATCATTCCCATATTGTACGACGAGTGTGATAAGTGATTTATTGCTTCT
>WLWI01004036.1_pt1 | contig 12483 bp, 9 predicted proteins | sample 6701501 | NCBI WGS metagenome assembly WLWI01 (sample SAMN12718690, study PRJNA515312) | sponge metagenome | isolation source: marine sponge | host: Mycale hentscheli | place: New Zealand: South Island, Marlborough, Capsize Point | collected 2014-11-01
TGCGTTAGCAATTTAACTGTGATAAACTACCGCATTAAAGCTTATCGATGATAAGCGGTCAAACATGAGAATTCGCGGCCGCATAATACGACTCACTATAGGGAGAGGATCCCGGGCCATACTGATCGTGGCAAGACGATTGCAGAAATTCAGTCCATGCGTGATCGACGCCTACCGTTTTTATTAGAATGGCTTAACCGCCGAGAGGTGTTACTGCAATCTTACTCTGAAGAAGGGCATGTTGAGCGGCAGCGGTCGATGCAGGATCTTTTCTCAGTCCAAAATAGTCGGAAGGCTCGAGGTGGCACGCTGTCGGCGCTCCTGCGGCCGGACATTTACAAACGTCTTGAAAAAGCTGAAGACTCGTTGCGGCAGAAGTGGGAGCAGCAAAACCAGGAAAGCCCGTGGGAGAAGATTCAACGTGCACAGCAGGCGATTGACGCAGTTGCTGTTCGATATAACCTTCTCGAAGGAGCGATGGGTTTCCGCAGCCGATTCTTTTCAAACGCACGGACTCTCCTCCGGCTAGCGACCGAGTCAGAGAAGCCTGATGGTGAGCGTCTTCGTGAATATCGTGAAGCTGCGCGGACGTCACTGAAACTTCGCCTCTTGTCAGACCAGCCGTTGTATGACGACTATGAAACGCTTGGGCTTGCAGATTCATTGACTTTTTTAGTGAAGCAACTCGGAGTCGACGACCCTCTTGTGCAAGACGTTCTTAATGGACAATCACCTGCAGATCGTGCAAGTGAGCTCATCGCCGGCACAGCCCTCGGAAAGCGTGGTCCTGGGAACACGAAGGAAGCCCCCGATGATCGAAACAAACTCTATCAAGGGGGGCTCGCTGCGATTGAATCAAGTGACGACACAATGATTGCGCTTGCGAAACTGATTGATAATGAATCTCGCCACCTTCGCGATATAGTTGAAGAAAATTCAGAAATTAAAAAGCAGGCTCATGCTGAACTCACACGACTCAGGCTTCAAACAGCCTCTGCACCATCTGCTCCCGATGCCACATTTACTCTGAGACTGGCGTACGGAAAGGTGCGGGGTGTTGCGGGGAGGCCGAGTGAGCCACGACCATGGACAACAATCAGTGATCTTTTTTCCAAAGCGGATCAAGAAAAGAATCGAGTACCGTTTGATCCGCCGGAATCCTGGATAACGGCTCGAGACACGCTGACTGATTTGGGCGTGTTGTCGACTCCACTGAACTTCCTCTCGACCGCTGACATTATAGGAGGGAATTCTGGTAGCCCAGTTGTGAATATCGCGAGTGAACTCGTGGGTGTCATATTTGACGGCAATCAGGATTCGTTGGTGCTGGATATTGCCTATGATGATGTTCGGGCTCGCGCGATTTCAGTCTCTGTTGGAGCAATTATTGAATCGCTTCAACATGTTTATGGTGCCGATGAATTGGTTGCTGAATTGCACAAGTCCAAACAAATGCACACCGTAGAATGGACGCCGCTATTCGATGGAAAGAACCTCGGAAAATGGCAGTCGAGTGCGTTTGGGACAGACGGGCCACTTAAGGTCGTCGATGGGCAGATATCGATAGGTATGGGTGACCCGCTTAGTGGAATTACCTGGCACGGGGAGTTTCCTCATGAAAACTATGAGTTGTCTCTTGAGGCAAAGAGAGTTGAGGGGTTTGATTTCTTTTGTGGCCTTACATTTCCTGTTGGGGAGGACAGTTGCAGTTTTATTCTTGGGGGATGGGGTGGTGGCCTGGTGGGACTATCGTCTATTGACGGGCTCGATGCGTCAGAAAACGACACCAATCAATATATGGAATTGACCGATAATCGTTGGTATGTGATCACAGTGCGTGTGGAACCAGATTCAATAACTTGTCTGCTTGATGGGAAAGAACTCATCGTGCAAGAACGGGCTGGACGAGAAATTTCTATTCGTCCGGAGATGTTCATGTGTAAGCCTCTTGGTGTTGCGACGTATGCGACGACCGCCCGATTACGAAACCTGCAGTATCGACTACTTGGTGAAAGAGAGGAGCCTCGAGGGGAAAAAAATGTCGCACCGTGATAAAAAACGGGGAATGATTGCAGCAGAGGCAGCACGGCGTCTCGCCAGAGGTGGAGATATTCGTCGGGCTCGTATTGGGGCAGCACGAAGAGTTTCACGTGAGTGGGTACCTGATGGCGACTTGCCATCATCACGTGACATAACGAATGAACTTTCTCGACAGCGGCTTCTTGATGACGATGATCGTTCGGCTGGTCTTGCGTCACTTGTTGGTGATCGGCTTGACAAAATTGCAGCACTTGTGCGGCCTCTATCAGCCATACGGCTTGATGCATCATGTCACCATGTTGCCACGCTTCTTGATGCAACCCTTTTGTCATTTTCTTACGTGAGTCAGAGACGGCCGTTTGACGAGGAGTTACTTACTGCTGTGCTCCTTGTTGAAGCTGGGCGAGTGATTGATCGGCAAAAAGCGGTTCAGGCAATACTGGAGGCTGCAGAAGGCTTAGTGACACCACGGACGGTCTGGTTTATTGAAATGAGGGATAATGCAATCTCCTATTCCGACGGAACGCTTGGGTACAGGGCACGCCATCGTCTTGTGGCTCACGAAGACTTTGATGATGTCATGTTGCTGGCCGAAGCAGTTCGAGTACAAAATCAAGAAACGTTGTGTGCGATATCTCTCGATAAAGCGATTGACATACTTCGTTCCCTGAGTGCGTTTTGTGATGAGTAAATAGGCGTTGGCAGTGGAAGTAGCTTACACGGACTCAAAGGAGAGGCACCATGTCAAGAACTCTAGACCTAAGCGGGTATTCGCTTGAAGTAGTCGGACGTGAGCTACGGATGAAGCCGAATGCAGATGGCTATGCGACAGCATTCATTTGGGCATTTTTGATGGCATTATTCCTTGGGATTCAATGGTGGTCGTTTGGTGAGTCCAAAGATCCTCGGCGAGTCGCCTTTGACAAACTGTCTGCCGAAGAGCAGACAGAATTTCTTCAGGCTGGTGAAGAATCGAAACATCAGGTGGAGTCCGTACAAAAACAGTTGAGTGAATTGCAGGCGAACGCACTTCTTGGCAAAAAAGTTTCCCCAGGAGCCATGGAGAGAATCATGAAACTCAACAATGAATTAATTAAAGTAAAAAAGCGATCAGGCGAATTTATTGTGCCCCAACGGCCACCTTCGCACCCAATTTCTGCAACATTCTATCGAAGCTGTCAGGTAGTGTTCGTCATCTCAGCTCTTCTTCCATTTCTCATTCTCCCATTTATTCGCCCCGAGGTTGTCTATCAGGGGCTTCCTGGCAAAGGCGTGTTCGTTGTGACACTCATACCGTGGGTCTGGCAGTATCGGCAGGGGGTCATTGGCTTTCGCGCTATTACACCAGCGGTGAAACGCGAGTTTCGGTTCTACGGTCGGGGGTCTGATACGCAAGAAGCAGATATGGGCTTTATTTGGATGATTCGACTCACACCACAACCAGTCAGCTCGTTTGAACTTGGAGATCATGAATTCCGCATCATACTCAAGTTGATGCCAGACAAGGGAATGGTTGGTGAACAGCTACCTTCGTACGTTCGAGACCCTCTCCGTTTCTTTGAAGGTGTCACGGGACTGCAGCATGATAAGATTCTTGTAGAAGACGTTATCGCTACGGACCGGAGATCAGCTATGCGGAAAAAATTAGACATTATTCACATACGGTCAGTTTGATAAATCAGTCAGTTTGACCGGTAAGTGAATCTAGAGCGTAGCGTTGACGAGTTGACGCGCATCAGATTCACGCAAGATAGTTTCTCCGTTATTCATGGTCCAAGGTTTCCAGTGAACCCAGACTAGCTTCTCGGTTTGAAGTATGCTGCCGTCTGGCTTAAATGTTGAATTGTATAGACGATAGCTTCTTCACCGAATGGGCGATGATCTAGGATCTGAATAGTGCGCGGATCACGAAACTGAGCATAGAGTTTTAAACGGGCAAGTAATTCAACCTTCTCTGTATCGTACGTAGGTGGGTGGAACATATCAGCATATGCCCAGCTAACGAGCCAGGCCTTGTGACCAACTCCCGCAGCGTGGCGTGAAAACAGGATGTTGCTTAGCAAAAAAAGCACAAAGACCGAAAGGCCTAGACGGTAGAGTCTATTTCGGAAAATTTGCAAAAGCGTTTTCCTCTTTTTGATGAATGAATTGCTCAGGGTCATTGTGTGCCGCCTCTCTTTTAATAGGTACTACCAAGAATACTGCGTTAGCCAACCACTCCGTACCCCATGGATGATTTTCTTGGGCGTTAAACCATTCCTGGAGAATTTCATCGAGTCGTATCGCTTTGGAACTTACCTCTTCTTGCCATTGATAAATGTGAGCAAGATGTGTGCCGAAAAAGCCTCATACAATCACTTTTCTCGTTGGCGACTGTCCGGTCGCCCCTCGCTGACAGATTTCCTTCTTTTCACTGGTTTTTGTGGTTGAGGCAGGAAGTGTGGGTGGGTTGGAGGGCTACGGCGAATAGGGTTTACAACGTTTTCAATGATTATGTCGCGCAGTCATTCTGGGAATCCGATTTATGCTGCCCGAAAAGCGGGCACTCGATGCACGGATTGTTTACTTCTCAGTACGACGGCTGGCAGAGGCCGGTCACGGCCGTCGCCGATGGCGTAGCGTGACGACGGTTCCTACTTTTTGTTTCGAGTCATGTCGGCCCAGCCAGCCTTCAGTTCATCAAGTGAAACTTTGTTGTCTTGATTCGTGTCGAGAGCATGAAAACGCATCTCGGCATTTTCAAGGAACTTTTCATTTCTCCCGTGCTTAAATTCTTCAAATGTCAGGAAGCCGTCTTGGTCTGTATCTTTCTTTTCAAACATTTTCGTGGCGGTCCATTTCTTAGTTTCATCCTGCTCAGCTGACTGTGCCTGTGGGCAGCCAAGACACAAGCCAATAACAGCTAGTAGACAAGCGGAAACAAAAGGAAGGTGAGTCATGGGTAGCCTCTTTTTAGTTGACTTTGGTAGGAGCAAAAGTATTCAAATGAATCGGAAAGTTGCAGCAAGACAACATGGGTTTATTAGTCTGTTTTTTTCTTTACTGTTGTTTGCAGTGCATGCGTGGGCAAGGGCAGAAAGTCACTCTCGTGGATCATCCATACTTCTAGTGCTTTACGAAGTGTGTCTTCTGTTTCACGGGTGGACGTGCTACCAGCAAGATTACAAAGCTCAAGCGGGTCGGTCTTAAGGTCATAAAGCTCAGTCATTGGGCGTGGCTTTTCGAAATACAGCCGTTGATGGAGCGGTGAGAGTTGACCCGCAGTATGGGCTTGCTGAATGGCTTTCCAGGCGTCTTTATTTGCCATGTCGACTGGCGTGTAGCTGCGGTCCGGTAATGCGTTGTAAATGTAGCGATACCGTGTCGATGTAATTGAACGCGAAAAATCAAGGCCGTCTGTTCGTGTGATCGGCCCGAAGTGCCAGCCGCGTTCAGCAAACACGTACCTTCGGTCGGCGGATTTCTTTCCAGTCAATTCACTAAGAAAACTTTGGCCCGTCATCCCTCTTGCAGGGTTCATTCCACATGCTTCAAGAATGGTTGGTCCCAGATCCGTGCCGCAAACAAGAGCAGACGATTCGCAATGTGGTGCGACATGCCCCGGCCAGCGAATTAACAGTGGTACATGTGTTCCGCGATCATAAAGTGTGCCTTTGCCGCGAAGCAGGGCTTCTCCATTGTCACCCATGAAAAGAACAAGTGTGTTGTCTTCAATGCCACGCTGGATAAGGAGTTGCATGATCTGCCCAAATCCTTGGTCCAATTCGCGAACCGACGCGAGGTACCGGGCGTAATCAATCCTGACTTCAGGTAAATCAGGCCAGTCAGGTGGTAGTTCCAATTTATCTGGATCGATTCCGTCATAAGTAGCTGAAAATTTTCGATGTGGCTGGTTGAATCCAAAGTAGAGAAAGAAAGGCTTATTGTCGGGAACCGTATCGAGTGCGGCACTGACTCGGCTGCTAACTTGATCGAGTTGATCACCTTTTGTTCCTGCACTGCGTACAAAATGATCAAACCGCTTTTCCAGATTCTGCATGCCTGCATTACGGAGAGCCGTGTCGATATGCTCAGCTTCCCGAATACGACCATCAAGGTGTTGATGGCGTCCGTCGAGGCCAACCCAGTAGCCACCTGTACGAAGCACATCCGTAAAAAATGGGACGTCTGCTTGAGCTGGCTGCGCAAATCGCGAGACACCTAGCCCTACAGGAGACCGACACGCGAAAATCGAGATACGCGATGGTGCACATTGTGGAGCTGTTGTGTAGGCCCGGTCAAATCTCATTCCCTGCTCAGCGAATTTCTGAAGATTTGGAGTGATCTGAAATTGTGTTGTGTTCACGTCGTCATAGCAACTGACGTGTGGCACGCTATGGTCATCAGAAAGAATGAGCAGCACATTTGGTTGAGACGGGTCAGCCATGAGAGGCATGCTGAAGGAGCACACAAGAAAAATAGCTGCCATCCCACGTAGTGACTGCGGCCATACGGAATAACGCGTAACAAGTTCTGTATGCATTCGGGTTTTCCAAACTGCGTTGAGTACGTGCATGGTGTGTTGCCGCCCTATGTAGCGTGACGGCATGTGCTACTTTTTCTTTTTTTCAGTCCGCTTTCGCTTCGGGCGGTTCGCATTCAATCCGGCAGCAGGGTACGAGGAAATTGCTTCTTGAAGCATGGTGCGGGCAGAATCAGGGGCGGCTGGAGGGTTGGTCCCCGTGATGGGTTCCTTTTCAAGCACATCGGTTGTTATGTCGAAGAATTCCCCGTTGTTGTAGAGCTTGAATCGCGTATTCCGTGCGAAGCTGACTTCATAATGGCTGTATTTGTCATTGTACTTTGCAGATGACGGGCGGGGGAAATAGTAGCAATAAATCCAGTCTCGTGTGCGGCCTGGTTTGCCTTCACACTGGGGCCAAAAACTCCAGCCATCTCCATCATCAATCTGTTTTGCCGGGAGCTGCGCTGCGTCCACTATTGTTGGAAACACATCAGAGAAACAGATGAGATCGTTTATGACCCGCCCGCCTTGAATCTGACCAGGCCAGTTGACGATGAGTGGTACGTGGGTTCCATAGTCGTGCGTATAACCTTTGCCGCCCTGAATTGCCTCGCCATCGAGCTCAGACGTCAATTGGGCGTTCGTACCATTGTCGCTTGTAAAGAGAATAAGGGTTTGCTCGCGAATCCCTAATGACGTCAGCGTGTCTTCCAGGCGGCCGACGTTCTTGTCGATGTAGTGCACCATGTCGATAAAGTTTTTTTTACTATCGGTTGATTGCGGGTCATCGCTGTCCGGAGTGACGTCAAACGGATTGTGCGGGAGAATCATCGGGAAATAAACAAGAAATGGATCTGCTTGTTTTCTTTTTATAAAATCAATCAGGAAATCAGTGGTAATGTCCGGGCCGTAGCTTTTTTCTGGGAGATCAAGCAGTTTGCCATCTTGCACCAATGAAGGATCCCAGTAGCGATTTCTGCCACCACCGGGAATATTCCACAAACAGTGCGTGTCAAAGCCTGCTTGCTCGGGAGTGATGCCATCCTTTCCTGTAAGTAACTGCCATTTGCCTGCAACGGCTGTGTGATAACCGTGCTCCTGGAAGTAATTTGCGAATGTGGGCTGGCCTTCTGGATACACACCAAAGTCAAAGTAATTAAATACGTTTGACTTTCCAGACATGAGATTCACTCGGCTCGGTGTACAAAGGGGAGTCGAGTGGCAGTTCCCGAATCGAACTCCGTTCGCTGCGAGTGCATCAAGGCGTGGAGTTGCGTACTCTCGACTCCCGTACGAGCCAAAGCATTCAAAGCCGACATCGTCACAAAGAATGAGGATGACATTCGGCTTTTCAGCTGCTTGGATTTGGTGCGTACAAAAGAAAACAAGAAGAGTCGCAAAGCAAAAGAACGGTTTCATAAAAGATCTGACTGGAGAAGGTTTGTGCTGGTCGCTTGGGGACACTCAGAGTCCGAATTCTTTGAGCTGAATGGTTTGAAAGACAAGGTCAGCCCTGGACGACTCGTACAGAATTCCAAGTGTATTGTTATCTATCATAACGAGTGAACTGTATGCACCACCTTCCCCGTCAAGCAGAATCTGCTTGACCCATGTTGTTCCGTCGTCGAGGCTCATCTGAACGGTCATGTTTTTTCTTTGTGATTTGTGATGAGGGTTAGAGAAAAATAACACAGTTCGGTCGTCACTCAGACGGTGGGAGATCAGGCTGCCCATGCACACAGGCTCAGGGAGGGCACCATGGTCAGAGTTGTGTACCGTCCAGTGAGTGCCAAGGTCAGAAGTCACACTGACCGCTCGGCCATTTGTTTCTGATTTGTCTTGACGATTTCGATTGTCTCGGCTGTTGAGCATAAGTGAGCCATCAGACAGTTCCACAACAGCAGCCTCAGTCGTGTTTGATCGAGCTGGGCTGGATACCGTCCATGTTTTGCCATGATTGTTGCTCCACGCCAGATTGGAAAAAGGTGTGCCAGCCGCATCGCGACCCTGAGTCGGAATCACTAAGAATCCATTGGAACACGTGATGCCGTTGCCAGGCGCTGGTGCAAACAGGAACCATTCAGGGTTTTTGAGTTGGGAAGTCCAGTTTTCAGGTTGGGTCCAGGTCTTGCCATCATCGTGAGACCGCACAGCCATGAATTGTGATGATTGTGCTGGTTTAATTCCTGGTTCAGATCCACCTTCTCGCCATTGATGTGTTCCGGGTTTTGCGTGAGTCCATAAAGCCGTCACAAAAATGTCACCTGTGGTTGTATCGATCAGAATGTTTGGGTCTGAGCACCCGTTCTGATCCTGCGGCAGACCTCCGAACTCTCCCATGTCCATGATCGGTCGGGGAGATTCCCAAGTTTGACCACCATCTGTGGAACGAGATAAGCCAATGTCGATATGTGCTTGAAGATCTCGCCGGCTGGTATATCGCATGTCATAGACGGCGAGTAATGTTCCGGTCTTCGTTCTGGCAATCCCAGGGATACGAAATGTATGACAACCAACGTCACCCTGGCGATGAATGACAACATAAGGGCGTTCAATATCTGCTGAGAAACACGATTGGGAACAGATTGCGATACCTATGATCACAAAGATATTCAAAATAAGTCGACTCATTATGAAGGCTTCGGCTGTTATGGAACTTGATTGGTTGTGTTCTCTAATTCGTTGATGGCTCTATTTGCGACTCGCACAATGTACTTGTTCGGCTGGTTCAGCAATGCCTGCTTTAAAGAGGGGAGTGCCGGGCGGGCCTCGTCGTCCATTTCATCGAGAACAATTGCAGCAGCGAGCCGCCCCCATTGATGATCGCTTTTTAGCTCGGCCTCAAGGGCCGGCAGCGCCTCTTCGGGAGAGCCAAGTTTGGCAACGGCCCTGGCTGCTGCGATGCGTACACTCGGTGATGGGTCGTCGAGGCATTCTGTGACACGTGTGAGGGTGCCCTTGGCTGGAGCACCGATATTCCCAATGCCCGTCGCTGCCCAGTACCGTATCGATGCGTCCTTGTTTCTAAGGGCACCAAGAAGTTGCGGAATGGCTGCCGGCCCATCTGACGCAGATGTGGCAATGTCGACGAGCGTCGCAAGGCGATTTTCGACAGGTGAGTCTTCAGGGGTGCCGTGCAATATTTCGAACCGTGAGCCTGCATCCTGTTCAAGATCTTCAATTTCGGCCTCTGGGATCAGTCCGATGTCACCAATCTCGTTTTGCCACTCGGAGAGTGCGTGCCGCATTTCACCAAGCCTCTGAGAAAACGCCGGATCACCTACAAGGTTATATATTTCAGATGGATCTGCGTGTGTGTCATAGAGTTCCTCCACCGGTTTCTCTTTGGCTGAAAATAATGCCATCACTGGTTCAAGCTGACCGGAGGCTTCCTTCTTGCGAATCTCTTGCATCGTCGCACCCTTCTCGGGTGTATTCATGTATTGATAGTATGGCTTGAGTGGTTCGAAATTTCGTATGTACCGATACTGTGTATCTCGGACTGTTCGGATGATGTCATACCGTTCATCCATTCTGTCGCGTGCGCCGTAGACAAAGTTTCTGGGTGGACTGAGGTGTTTCCCAAGGAATGCTCGGCCTTGCAAATAAGGTGGGATGTCAATGCCCGCGAGATTAAGCACAGTGGGTGCGAAATCAACGGAACTGACAAGTTGGTTGTCGACAGAAGCCACTTCAACTTGATTGGGTTCTCGGAACGTCTTGGGAGTTCGGATGATGAAAGGTATGTGTGTTCCTGAGTCATAGAGCCATCGTTTGGCTCGTGGAAGACCGACTCCATGATCTGACCAGAAAAAAATTATTGTATTTTCATATTCGCCAGCATCTTTGAGCTGCTGGATAAGATCACCTGCCCAGACATCCATTGCAGTGATCAGTTCATAGTTGCGTTTCCAGTCTTCTCGGGTGATGGCAGTGTCTGGGTAGTAAGGAGGGAGTGTCGTCAGTTCTTTTGGGTTCTGGCGCTGAGAAGATTCGAGTCCTTCGGTAACGGAATTATATTTTGACTCTGAAGCAATTCCGCTTTCATGGCACCCTGTGAAATTGAATACAGCAAAAAAAGGCTGTGACTTCTGAGGCCGATTCTTCCAGTGCCCCTTTGCTCCAGATACGTCCCAGATCTCTTTTTTTTCTGGTTTTGAAAATTGATAATCGGTCTTGCTGTTATTTGTGCAGTAATACCCAGCCTCTCGAAGAAGCACAGGGAACGGTTCCAGCCATGTTGGAATTGTTGCGTTACAACGCATGTGGTGTGTGCCGATACTGTTTTGATACATCCCGGTAATGATTGCCGAGCGACACGGCGCACAAACCCCAGCGGTTGTAAATGCATTGGTGTAGCGAGTGCCTTCTCTGGCGAGTCGGTCGAGGTTAGGTGTGATGGCGTGCGGGTCACCATAGCAGCCCAGATGCGGGCTGATGTCTTCGCACGAAATCCACACAATATTGGGTTGCTCAGCCATCGCAACTGATGAAAGCGTGCATGGCACAATAGCAAACAGAGCGATGAATAGACGAGACATTCAAGCGGCTTTCTATTAGTGTTACGGGTTTCGTTCTGGTTTCCGGTAAAGAAATGCATCTGACGTGAGAAGTGATGTAAGAAGGGCCTTCATGCTGCCGCCACTCTGCTTGTATGATTTGTGTGCATTTTGAAGAACGACGCGATCGTGCAGTGTTTCATTTCGTCCCATCCAGAATCGAAATGCATGACGTACGAACACTTGCTCAGCGCGTTCGCTTGTAGCAAGGCGTTGGATAAGGTCGAGTGCATTCTCGACTGGACCATCGAGACTTGCATCACCAGAGTTGATGATTTCACCGGTCGTATCTACTGGTCGATCGAGTTCTGATGTTCGGAAGAGTCCTGCATGGTTGTACATTTCGAACGGAAGGCCGAGCGGGTCCATTTTCTGGTGGCATGTCCAGCAATAGTCTTGCTTTGTCACTTCCATTCTCTCACGCAGGGTTTTCGTGGGTTCATTCGGTAGCATGGCATCAACGGTTATGGGTACGTCAGGAAGACCACCGCCGAGAAGTCGCTCCTGAATCCACCGACCTCGGCGTATTGCATGATTGTCCATGGCATCAGAGTGAGAAACGAGCCAACTTGGATGGGTGAGAACGCCCAAACGCTGGCCTTCAGGTGCCTGTGCCAAAATTCGCTTGGGGCTGAGTGATCCGGCACCAAAACTACGGTGGCTTACTCGTGTGAAGATTTCAGGACCTTCGAAAGGTACTTCCTCTACATACAAGTTAGTTGTAGGAAAGCGTTTCTTATTCTTCTTTTTTGGCGGCTCCTTGCCAGGGTTTGCAGCTATCCATGCGTTTCGCTCTGCTTCTTCCAGAAGCTTCTGCTCCTCAGCGAGTTTTTTTTCCACAATTTTCAGTGCTGCTGTGTCAGCCTTCGTGCGTGACTGTCCAAAGTACTCGCTGTCATTGTTAGTAACAATTACTTTTTGTGTGGTCAGTAGTTGTCGCAGGACGTCACGGTCCTCCTTGAGAATCAACTCAATGAGTCGGTCGGTGCTTGCTGAGGCCTCAAACATTGAGCGATAGTGACGTCCCCTGGTTTTTCCACTGATACCCGTTGTTATTAGAGACCGGGTATCCTTGCAGATATATCCTCCTTGGTCGTAGTCAAAGTACTCTCTGAAAAATTGCAGGATCCGGGGTTTTCGGATGCTGTCATCTGCAAGCATTCGTTGTACTTCACGCTCGACATCGTCTCGAGTCCGCATGGCGGCGTTGAGGACACTTTTCTTGAGATCCTCATCTGGCTTGATGTATCGAAGTGCATGATTTACGGCCAGTCCGAGTTCCCAGTCTTGAAGCATGATCCGTCCGAATGCATCGAGTGTTCCATATTCAACAAGTTCAGGACGAAAGAGTGCATCACGGTCAAGGAAAATCGCTGAGAG